>ERZ1036435.66-NODE-66-length-97827-cov-461.349364_pt1 | contig 97827 bp, 87 predicted proteins | sample MGYA00514223_ERZ1036435 | MGnify/ENA primary metagenome ERZ1036435 (study PRJEB33795, sample SAMN09464927) | human gut metagenome | host: Homo sapiens | place: USA: Stanford, California | collected 2016-08 | study: EMG produced TPA metagenomics assembly of the...
TTCGTCCTTTCTAGATCTTAGCTTTTCTTCAACCCACTACAGTTGACAAAGAGCCTCAAAAAAAGCGAATTTCAATCGAAATTCGCTTTATAGGAAAGTGTATTAGTATAAATCTTGTATCTTATACTCAATGAAAATCAAAGAGCAAACTAGGAAGCTAGCCGCAGGCTGTACTTGAGTACGGCAAGGCAACGCTGACGTGGTTTGAAGAGATTTTCGAAGAGTATTAGTTCAAGTGCCAGATATCTTCGTTATACTGAGCGATTGTACGGTCAGATGAGAAGAATCCTGCTTTAGAAATGTTAACGATAACTTTATCCAACCATGCGTCACGGTCTTCGTAGTCAGCCAACATTTGCTCTTTGACTTTGATGTAGTCTTCCAAGTCAAGAAGAGTCATGAACCAGTCTTTGTTGATCAATTCATTGTAAAGACGTTCCAAGCGCTCTTTGTTTCCAGCTGCAAGAACTGCATCGCTAACGATGAAGTCAACCAATGGTTTGATAGCCTCACGTGCGTAGAATTCACTTGATTTGTAAGCTGCTTTTGCGTAAAGATCGATAACAGTTTCTGAATCTTCACCAAAGATGTAGATGTTTTCGTCTCCAACCAACTCAGCGATTTCCACGTTAGCACCGTCCATAGTACCAAGAGTCAAAGCTCCGTTCAACATGAATTTCATGTTACCAGTACCTGAAGCTTCTTTAGAAGCAAGTGAGATTTGTTCTGAGATATCACATGCTGGGATAAGGAAGCTTGCTGCAGTAACGTTGTAGTTTTCAACCATAACTACTTGCAAGTGTGGAGCTACTGCTGGATCGTTAGCAATCACTTCTGACATGCAAAGGATCAAGTGGATGATGTCTTGAGCGATTGTGTAGGCTGGAGCTGCTTTACCACCAAAGAAGATTGTGATTGGACGAGCAGGGATGTTACCAGCTTTGATGTCAAGGTATTTGTGGATTACGTACAAGGCGTTCATTTGTTGGCGTTTGTACTCGTGAAGACGTTTGATTTGGATGTCAAAGATAGAGTTTGGATTGATTTCCACACCTTGGTGTTCTTTCAAGTGACGAGCCAATTTACGTTTGTTATGAGCCTTGATGCTTTCCAATTTTTCTTTGACAGCTGCTTTGTCTTCATAAGACAAAAGTTTTTCAAGCTCATCAGCTTCATGGTGCCAACCTTCTCCAAGAATCTCATCCAAGTAGTGAGACAAGCTTGGGTTAGCATGCATGAGCCAACGACGGAAAGTGATACCGTTTGTTTTGTTGTTGAATTTTTCTGGGTAAAGGTCGTAGAAGGCTTTCAACTCAGAATTTTTCAAGATTTCAGTGTGGAGTGCTGCTACCCCGTTAACACTGTATCCGTAGTGGATATCCATGTGAGCCATGTGAACACGTCCGCTCTCGTCAATAATTTGAACAGCTGGATCTTTCACTTCTGCTTTCACACGACGGTCCAATTCTTCGATGATTGGTACCAAGTGAGGAACCACTTCTTGCAAAAATTCAAGAGGCCATTTTTCAAGAGCTTCAGCAAGGATTGTGTGGTTAGTGTAGGCAGTCATGCTACGAACGATTGAGATTGCTTCATCAAGCTCGATACCACGAGCAGTCAAAAGACGGATCAATTCAGGGATAACCATTGATGGGTGAGTATCATTGATTTGTACAACTGCGTAGTCAGCAAGGTCATGCAAGTTGCTTCCTTTTTCGATTGCTTCGTCGATAATCAATTGCGCACCGTTTGAAACCATGAAATATTGTTGGAAGATACGGAGCAATTCACCTTGACGGTCACTATCATCTGGGTAAAGGAAAAGAGTCAAGTTGCGAGCGATGTCCGTCTTGTCAAAGTTGATACCATCTTCGATGATAGAAGAATCAACTGAATCCAAGTCAAACAAACGCAAGCGGTTCTTAGTTTCTGTCTTGTAACCAGGTACATCGATATCGTAAAGAGTTGATGTCAATGTGAAGTGAGCAAATGGCACTTGGTAGCTACGGCTTGAACGAACCAACCAGTTTTGCTCTGTCAACCATGCATTTGGAATTGTTTCTTGTTGATTATTTTTAAGAACTTGTTGGAAAAGACCGTAGTGGTAGTTAAGACCAACACCGTCACCGTTCAAACCAAGAGTAGCAATTGAGTCGATAAAGCAGGCAGCCAAACGTCCCAAACCACCATTACCAAGAGATGGTTCCAATTCAACTTCTTCAACTTCGATCAAATCTTTACCTGCAGCTGCAAGTTCTTTTTTGACATCGTCGTAAAGACCAAGGTTGATCAAGTTGTTTGACAAAAGTTTACCAATCAAGAACTCAGCTGAGATGTAGTAAACTTTTTTCTTACCAGTGTTAACTGGTTTTTTGCTACTTGCAAGCTTGCTGTAGTTAAGAAGAGCCAGGTAAAGCTCTTCATTGCTACATTCTGCAATGGTTTTATTGTAACGATTTTGTACAAATTCTTGTAGTGATAACATGTTTAAGGTGTCTCCTGATATTGTATTATTTCTTTAATTCTACCAAATTTTCATTGATTCGGCGATAGATTGTTGTCAAGTCAAGCAAGCCTTCCTCGACAGCTGGCGTCAATTGATCTTCAGTCATACGCCAAGACCAGTTTCCACCAAGGGTAGATGGGAAGTTCATACGAGCTGCCTCATCCAATTCTAGCAAATCTTGCATCGTTGCAATTGCCATGAAGCTAACTGATGAAAAGACTGTACGAAGCATAGCATGTGGCACTGTTTCGTATTCTTTACGGTTAGTGTAGCGAGCCATGTATTCACGAGTCGCATCATCGATCTCGTTACGGTACCAACCAAGGACCGTATTGTTATCGTGTGTTCCTGTGTACATAACTGAGTTAGCAGGTGCCAAGTGTGGGCTATCGATGCTTTCGTCTTCTGGGTTGAATGCAAATTGAAGAATCTTCATTCCTGGGAAGCCCGTACGTTCACGCAATTCGATAACTTCGTCTGTCATGAAACCAAGATCTTCTGCGATGATGTTTAGCTCACCAAGTTCTTCCTTAACGGCTGCAAAAAGCTTGTAGCCAGGGCCTTTCACCCACTCACCAGGTGCTGCTGTATCGGAACCAGCAGGGATTTCCCAGTAAGATTCGAAACCACGGAAGTGGTCAATACGAACGATGTCGTAGATTTTGAAGCTTTCACGCAAGCGTTCAATCCACCATTTGTAACCATCTTTGTCCATTGCTTCCCAGTCATAGATTGGGTTACCCCAAAGCTGACCAGTTGCAGAAAACTCATCTGGTGGGCATCCTGCGATGCAAGTCGCCTTACCGTTGACATCAGTCTTGAAGAGATGTGGATTTGCCCACATATCGCTTGAATCTTCCGCTACATAGATTGGCATGTCCCCAACGATTTCAATGTGGTTGTCGTTAGCGTAAGCTTTCAATTTCAACCATTGTTGGAAGAAGAAGTATTGAGTCACACGGTGGTAAACCAACTTGTCTGCCAATTGCTCACGGTAGCTTTCAAGTGCTGTAGCTTTACGAGCGCGAGCATCTGCATCTGGCCATTCAGTCCAAGCAAGATTGTCAAAATGCTCTTTAATAGCCATATACTCTGCAAAGAGTTCAAGCCATGATTGGTTGTCTTGAGCGAATTTCTCAAAATCTTTAACATCTCCTACTTCCAAGAAACGTTTTACCGCTTTTTCTAAAAGAGGACGACGTGCATAGTAGATTTTCGCATAATCAACTTCAGAAGCATCACTACCAAAGTCAACTCCTTCAAGGTCACTTGCTTGCAACAAGCCTTGTTTCACCAAGATATCTAAATCGATAAAATGAGTGTTCCCTGCGAAGGCTGAGAAAGATTGGTAAGGAGAGTCTCCGTAACTAGTTGTTCCTAGTGGAAGGATTTGCCAGTAACGTTGTTTTGTGCGAACCAAGAAATCAACGAAGTCGTAAGCACTTTTACCAAATGATCCGATTCCGTATGCCCCTGGAAGAGAAGAAATGTGCATCAACACACCACTTTGACGTTTTTTCATAATAAGCACCTCATGTGTTTATAGTTAGATATTACATTTTTATGAACGCAAACGTTTGCGCTATTACTAGTATAACTCATTTTCTTGATAAATGCAAGCGGTTTTAAATAACTTTTTTGATTATTTTTTTAAATTTTTTCTTCTTACTTGTATATATATCCTTTCAGGAAACAAACAAAATAGGAATAAGGGTTTCACTTACCTTATTAAGCAAAAATAAAGTGAGAATCCTCTCTGCTTTCCATTTGTAAATTAGGCAATCGTTTTCTCAACTTTTTTTAAATTTAAAACAAAACCAATTTTTGGGATTTTCTACTATTATATGATGATGAAGCGTTTACTTTTTTTACAATTTTTTTAAAAATTTTTACAAAAAACACTTGCAACCGCTTTCTGATTGTGTTATACTAGTCCCATAAAGGAAAACGTTTGCGTTTCCTCATTATAAAATTTGTTATTCTTTAGGAGGAATACACTATGTCATCTAAATTCATGAAGAGCGCTGCTGTGCTTGGAACTGCTACACTTGCTAGCTTGCTTTTGGTAGCTTGCGGAAGCAAAACTGCTGATAAGCCTGCTGATTCTGGTTCATCTGAAGCCAAAGAACTCACTTTCTACGTTGAAGACCAATATAAAGCCTTTGCTGAATCAGCTGCAAAAGCTTACGAAAAAGAAGCTGGCGTAAAAGTTACCATCAAAACAGGAGACCAAATGGGTGGGCTTGACAAACTTTCTCTTGACAACCAATCAGGTCAAGCTGCTGACGTTATGATGGCTCCATACGACCGTGTAGGTAGCCTTGGTACTGACGGACAACTTTCAGAAGTTAAATTGAGCGACGGCGCTAAAACAGATGATAAAACTAAATCTCTTGTAACAGCTGCTGATGGTAAAGTTTACGGTGCTCCTGCTGTTATCGAGTCACTTGTTATGTACTACAACAAAGACTTGGTAAAAGAAGCTCCAAAAACTTTTGCTGACTTAGAAAACCTTGCTAAAGATAGCAAATATGCCTTCGCTGGAGAAGATGGAAAAACTTCTGCTTTCCTAGCTGACTGGACAAACTTCTACTATGCATATGGACTTCTTGCTGGTAACGGTGCTTACGTATTCGGACAAAACGGTAAAGACGCCAAAGATATCGGTCTTGCAAACGACGGTTCTATCGCAGGTATCAACTACGCTAAATCTTGGTATGAAAAATGGCCTAAAGGTATGCAAGATACTGAAGGTGCTGGCAACTTAATCCAAACTCAATTCCAAGAAGGTAAAACAGCTGCTATCATCGACGGACCTTGGAAAGCTCAAGCCTTTAAAGATGCTAAAGTAAACTACGGTGTTGCAACTATCCCAACTCTTCCAAATGGAAAAGAATATGCTGCATTCGGTGGTGGTAAAGCTTGGATCATCCCATCAAGCACTAAGAACCTTGAAGGCGCTCAAAAATTTGTAGACTTCCTTGTTTCAACTGAAGAACAAAAAGCCTTCTACGATACAACTAACGAAATCCCAGCTAACACTGAAGCTCGTACATATGCTGAAGGTAAAAATGATGAGTTGACAACAGCTGTTATCAAACAGTTCAAGAACGCTCAACCAATGCCAAACATTTCTCAAATGTCTGCAGTTTGGGATCCAGCGAAAACTATGCTCTTTGATGCTGTAAGTGGTAAGAAAGATGCGAAAACAGCTGCTAACGACGCTGTAACATTGATCAAAGAAACAATCAAACAAAAATTTGGTGAATAAAAAATTTGTTCAAGGGGGGTGGAAATCAAATCCCCCTTTGAATTTATCAATCAAAAACATATATAGTTTAGGTTTTAATTAGAAACCAGTATCCTATGAAAGGAGTTATTATGGAAAAGCAACAACCTAGTAAAGCAGCTCTGCTGTCTATCATTCCTGGGTTAGGACAGATTTACAATAAACAAAAAGCCAAAGGTTTTATCTTCCTTGGTGTAACCATCGTATTCGTCCTTTACTTCCTAGCACTTGCAGCCCCTGAATTGAGCAATCTCATCACTCTTGGTGACAAACCAGGTCGTGATAATTCCCTCTTTATGCTGATTCGTGGTGCCTTCCATTTAATCTTTGTAGTTGTTTATGTACTCTTTTATTTCGCAAATATCAAAGACGCACATACAACTGCCAAACACATTAACAATGGCATACCAGTAGCACTTACCTTTAAAGAAATGGTCAAAGGAATCTATGAAAATGGCTTCCCTTACCTCTTAATCATTCCATCTTACATTGCCATGACTTTTGCGATTATCTTCCCAGTTATCGTAACCTTGATGATCGCCTTTACCAACTACGACTTCCAACACTTGCCACCAAACAAATTGTTGGACTGGGTTGGTTTGACCAACTTTACAAACATTTGGAGCTTGAGTACCTTCCGTTCTGCCTTTGGTGCCGTCCTTTCTTGGACTATCATCTGGGCTTTATCTGCCTCAACTTTACAGATCGTCATTGGTATCTTCACAGCTATCATTGCTAACCAACCATTTATCAAAGGAAAACGTATCTTCGGTGTTATTTTCCTTCTTCCTTGGGCTGTCCCAGCCTTCATCACTATCCTGACATTCTCAAACATGTTTAACGATAGTGTTGGTGCTATCAACACTCAAGTATTGCCAATCTTGGCTAAATTCCTTCCTTTCCTTGATGGTGCTCTTATTCCTTGGAAAACAGACCCAACTTGGACTAAGATTGCCTTGATTATGATGCAAGGTTGGCTTGGATTCCCATATATCTACGTTTTGACCTTGGGTATCTTGCAATCTATTCCTAACGACCTTTACGAAGCAGCTTATATTGACGGTGCTAATGCTTGGCAAAAATTCCGCAACATCACTTTCCCAATGATCTTGGCTGTTGCTGCACCTACTTTGATTAGCCAATACACCTTCAACTTTAACAACTTCTCTATCATGTACCTCTTCAATGGTGGAGGTCCTGGTAGTGTCGGAGGGGGAGCTGGTTCAACTGATATCTTGATCTCATGGATCTACCGTTTGACAACAGGTACATCTCCTCAATACTCAATGGCGGCTGCTGTTACCTTGATTATCTCTATCATTGTCATCTCAATCTCTATGATCGCATTCAAGAAACTACACGCATTTGATATGGAGGACGTCTAAGATGAATAACTCAATTAAACTCAAACGTAGACTGACTCAAACCCTTACTTACCTCTACTTGATTGGTCTATCAATCGTGATTATCTATCCACTGTTGATTACCATCATGTCAGCCTTTAAAGCAGGTAACGTCGCAGCCTTTAAACTTGATACTAACATCGACTTCAATTTTGATAACTTTAAAGGACTCTTTACTGAAACTCTATACGGTACTTGGTATCTCAATACCTTGATCATCGCCTTGGTTACCATGGCGGTTCAAACAAGTATCATCGTACTTGCTGGTTATGCCTACAGCCGTTACAACTTCTTGGCTCGTAAACAAAGTTTGGTCTTCTTCTTGATTATCCAAATGGTGCCAACCATGGCCGCTTTGACAGCCTTCTTCGTTATGGCGCTTATGTTGAACGCCCTTAACCACAGCTGGTTCCTCATCTTCCTATACGTTGGTGGTGGTATCCCGATGAATGCTTGGCTCATGAAAGGCTACTTCGATACAGTGCCAATGTCTCTAGACGAATCTGCAAAACTAGACGGTGCAGGACACTTCCGTCGCTTCTGGCAAATTGTTCTTCCACTTGTTCGCCCAATGGTTGCCGTACAAGCTCTCTGGGCCTTCATGGGACCTTTCGGGGACTACATCCTCTCTAGTTTCTTGCTTCGTGAGAAAGAATACTTTACTGTTGCCGTTGGTCTCCAAACCTTCGTCAACAATGCGAAGAACTTGAAGATTGCCTACTTCTCAGCAGGTGCTATCCTCATCGCCCTTCCAATCTGTATTCTCTTCTTCTTCCTACAAAAGAACTTTGTTTCAGGACTTACAAGTGGTGGCGACAAGGGATAATATATCCCCGCCACCCTTTTCTTATTGCTACAAAATATATACTAACAACAAGCAATTTATCCCCTAGACTTGAAATAAAGCACATTTCTCTATATAATAATACTCATATAGAAAACACCTTTTAGAAAGATACCTATGCTTCCATATCCATTTTCCTATTTTTCAAGTATTTGGGGATTTCGTAAGCCCCTGTCCAAACGTTTCGGACTCAACTGGTTCCAACTTCTCTTTACCAGTATCTTCCTTATCAGCTTATCTATGGTACCTATTGCCATCCAAAACAGCTCGCAGGAGACTTATCCGCTAGAAACCTTTATCGATAATGTCTATGAACCATTGACAGATGAGGTTGTCCAGGATCTCTCTGAACACGCTAGAATTGTTGATGGTAAATTTACTTATACAGGAACAGCTAGTCAAACGCCTTCTCTTTTAATCGGTCCAAGTCAAAGCAAGGAATTACCTAAAGACTTGCAACTGCATTTCGATACGAATGAGCTCGTCATCAGCAAGGAAAGTAAAGAGCTGACCCGTATCTCTTACCGAGCGATTGAGACTGAGAGTTTCAAAAGTAAAGACAGCTTGACCCAAGCCATTTCTAAAGACTGGTACCAGCAGAATCGTGTCTATATCAGTCTCTTTCTAGTTCTCGGTGCTAGCTTCCTCTTTGGTTTGAATTTCTTTATCGTCTCTCTAGGAGCGAGTCTTCTCCTTTATATCACTAAGAAATCACGCCTCTTTTCATTTAGGACCTTTAAAGAGTGCTACCATTTTATCTTGAACTGTTTAGGATTACCAACACTGATTACGCTTATTTTGGGACTATTTGGCCAAAATATGACAACTCTCATCACTGTACAAAACATTCTTTTTGTTCTGTATCTGGTCACTATCTTTTATAAAACGCATTTCCGTGATCCAGATTACCATAAATAGGAGATTTTTATGCCCGTTACGATTAAAGACGTGGCCAAGGCTGCTGGTGTTTCGCCTTCAACCGTAACCCGTGTTATTCAAAACAAATCAACCATTAGCGACGAAACAAAAAAACGTGTTCGCAAGGCTATGAAGGAGCTCAATTACCACCCCAACCTCAACGCTCGTAGTTTGGTAAGCAGTTATACCCAAGTTATCGGCTTGGTCCTTCCTGACGACTCAGACGCCTTCTATCAGAATCCTTTCTTCCCATCTGTCCTCCGTGGTATCGCCCAAGTCGCATCTGAAAACCACTATGCAATTCAGATTGCAACAGGTAAAGATGAAAAAGAGCGCCTTAAAGCGATTTCACAGATGGTTTACGGCAAACGTGTGGATGGTTTGATCTTCCTTTATGCCGAAGAGGAAGATCCCTTAGTCAAGCTGGTCGCTGATGAGCAGTTTCCCTTCCTCATCCTAGGAAAATCCATTTCACCTTTCATCCCTCTTGTCGATAATGACAATGTCCAAGCTGGTTTTGATGCAACCGAATATTTTATCAAAAAAGGCTGCAAACGAATTGCCTTCATTGGAGGAACTAAGCGACTCTTCGTAACGCAAGACCGTTTAACAGGCTATGAGTCAGCACTCAAACAATACCAACTGCCTCTTGATGACAATCTGACCTACTTTGCAAATGAATTTCTAGAAGAAAAAGGGTATCAGTTTAGCCAACTCCTCTTTCAGCATGACCCACAGATTGATGCTATCATTACAACCGATAGTCTCCTAGCTGAGGGGGTCTGTGACTATATCGCTAAGCACCAACTGGATGTCCCTGTTCTCAGTTTCGACTCAGTCAATCCCAAGCTCAACTTGGCGGCCTATGTTGATATCAATAGCCTAGAACTTGGTCGTGTTTCCTTTGAAACTATTCTCCAGATCATCAATGATGCTAAAAGCAATAAACAAATTTGTTATCGCCAGTTGATTGCCCACAAAATTATCGAAAAATAAAAACCAGCTCGAGCTGGTTTTTTTGATCACTAATTATCTGTTTCAACGAACCGTCCCAAAATATGAACATTCTCCGAGACAGAGACAAAGGCGCTTGGATCCACCTGTTTCATAATCTGTTTAAATTCATTAAACTCTGCACGTGTAATGACAGTGATTAAAACTGCCTTTCTTTCGTGATTATAGGTTCCTTCTGCATCGTGGATCATGGTTGCACCGCGGTGCAATTTTTTATGGATTTTTTCAATTACCTTCTCTGGATGATTGGTCACAATCATGGCCTGCATCCGTTTTTGCTTGGTAAAGACAGCGTCTGTGACACGGCTAGAGACAAAGATGGTAATCATAGAGTAGAGAGCGTATTCCCAACCAAAGGTCAAGCCTGCTATCAGCATGATGGTCCCATTTACCAAGAAAGAAATACTACCAACATTCTTACCCGTTTTCTTGCGAATAGTCAGGCTGACGATATCCGTCCCACCACTGGAGATATTGTTTCGAAGAGCAAAACCAATCCCCAAGCCCATGACAACACCCCCAAAAAGGGCGTTGATAATGGGATCCTCTGTCAAGGTCACAACTGGTACAAGCTGGATAAAGAGGGAACTCATGGATACTGTGATGAAGGTAAAGATTGTAAACTTATGCCCAATCTGATACCAAGCCAAAATCATCAACGGAAAATTGATAGCATAAAAGGTTAGCGATATCGGAATGTAAAAACCAAACCAGTGATTACTCAAGGCAGAGATAATCTGTGCCAGACCTGTCGCACCACTGGAGTAAACGTGCCCTGGTTGAAAAAAGAAATTGACTGCTACTGCTGACAGAAAGCCATAAACCAGAGAAGCCGATACTTTCTCATCATATTTTTCCCGAGAGATACTTTGTAAAACTCGTAAGATTTTTATCTGATAAGCAAAGCGGCGCAAATAATAGCGCCACCGCTTAATTCGTTTTGCTTGTTTCATCTTCTTCTACTTGTAAGCTGAGTTCCTCTAGTTGTTTGAGAGCGACTGTTGATGGAGCTTGTGTCATTGGGTCGGTTGCCTTATTGTTCTTAGGAAAGGCAATGACTTCACGGATATTTTCTTCTCCTGCTAAGAGCATCACAAAACGGTCAAGACCGATAGCCAAACCACCGTGTGGTGGGAAACCATAGTCCATGGCTTCAAGAAGGAAACCAAACTGGTCATTGGCTTCTTCAGCTGAGAAACCAAGAGCCTTGAACATGCGTTCTTGAAGGTCTTTTTGGTTGATACGAAGGCTACCACCACCAAGCTCATAACCGTTCAAGACGATATCATAAGCAATGGCACGAACCTTAGCCAAATCACCTTCTAATTCGTGAGCTGTTTCTTCCTGTGGAAGAGTGAACGGATGGTGGGCGCTCATGTAGCGACCTTCTTCTTCAGACCATTCAAACATTGGCCAATCAACCACCCAAAGGAAGTTGAATTTATCGTTATCAATCAAGCCAAGCTCTTTGGCGATACGTCCACGAAGGGCGCCTAGTGTTGCATTGGCTACCTCAAGCGTATCCGCCACAAAGAGAACCAAGTCCTTATCTTCAAGACCAAGTGCTGCAGTCAATTCTGCTTGGATCCCAGTCAAGAACTTGGCAACTGGTCCGTTTAATTCTCCATCCACAACCTTGACCCAAGCAAGACCTTTAGCACCGTACTGTTTAGCTACTTCAGTCATCTTGTCAATGTCTTTACGTGAGTAGTTATCCGCAGCTCCTTTGACCACAATAGCTTTAACGGCAGGTGCTTCTGAAAAGACTTTGAAATCAACACCTCTAACCACTTCTGTCAAGTCCTGAAGCAACATATCAAAACGAGTATCTGGCTTATCAGAACCGTAAAAGGCCATAGCATCATCATACTTCATACGAGGAAATGGAAGAGTTACTTCGATGCCTTTGGTTTCTTTCATCACGCGCGCAATCAATCCTTCTGTAATATCTTGGATTTCTTGCTCCGTAAGGAAGGATGTTTCCAAGTCGACCTGGGTGAACTCAGGCTGACGATCACCACGCAAGTCCTCATCACGGAAACATTTAACGATTTGGTAGTAACGGTCAAAACCAGCATTCATCAAGAGCTGTTTCGTGATTTGTGGACTTTGAGGAAGAGCGTAAAAATGCCCTTTATTAACACGAGACGGCACCAAATAGTCACGCGCCCCTTCAGGAGTTGACTTAGAAAGGAATGGTGTCTCCACGTCGATAAACTCCAACTCATCCAAGTAATTGCGAATAGAGTGGGTCACTTTAGCACGAAGTTTGAGGTTTTCCAGCATCTCTGGACGACGAAGGTCAAGGTAACGGTAACGTAAACGTGTATCGTCATTAGCCTCAATGCCATCCTTAATCTCAAATGGGGTTGTTTTAGCTGTATTAAGCACTGTCAGAGCTGTCACGTTTAACTCAACTGCACCAGTTGGCAACTTATCATTGGCTTGCTCACGCGCAGCGACCTGTCCAGTCACCTCGATAACAAATTCGCTACGAAGGCTTTCAGCTGTTGCCATGACCTCTGCAGATACTTTTTCAGGGTTGATAACCAACTGCATAATTCCTTCACGGTCACGAAGATCGATAAAGATCAAACCACCAAGGTCACGACGACGGCCAACCCATCCTTTCAAGGTTATTTCTTGTCCGATGTGTTCCTCACGAACACGACCAGCATACATACTACGTTTCATTGTTTCTCTCCTCTTTTATTCTGTTACTATTTTACCATAAAAGCGCAGGCTCTTCATGAAAATCATCAGAAAAGTTTGCCAGTCTTTAAAAATCAAGTGAAGACTCTAAAAATTGACGCCCATACAAAAATCCGATGAAGTTCATCGGACTCTTTTATTTTGAATTGTTGCCTGCTTTACGCTTTTCAGCAATTTCGGCTGCCTTTCGAGGCAAGACAATTTCCGTTGTGTAAGCTGTCCCAAAGCGCAAGACACCTGCAATAGGGGCAAAGACGACTGCTAGATAGTTATAGAAGAAATCGCCCTTAAAGGCATAAGCTAGCGCTCCAATGATGAAAAATAGAACGACTGCTTGAATCACTGCTAATAAAATTACTCGTTTCATGTGACCTCCTGACTCTATTATAGCATGAGAATCATCAAAAAGCTCACTAAATTATTCAAAGCGTGAAGAGAAATGCTGTAAAGAAGACCTTTTCGACTTACATAAGCCAGCCCCAAACTCAATCCTAGACTAGCATAAACCAAAAACTGTTGCAAAGTTCCTGGGAAATGAATCAAGGCAAATAGAACACTTGTTACCAGAAGGAAAAGCAGAGTTTGTTTACTATTGTCCTGCTTAGGAAAGAGATAGCGTGCCAACATCCCTCTAAAGATAAGCTCTTCCGTCAAAGGAGCAAAAATAACGACCGCAAAGAATGAGAAAAGGGGTTGAGACAAGGTCAAGTCTATCGCTGTTTGTTGATTTACTGAAGGATCATTTGGCAAGAAAAACTGGACAACCAGAGATAAGAACCAAACCAAGGCAGGGAGCCAAATAAATCGGTTAAAGCCACTCTTCTCAATATGAACAGGAGCTTTCTGGTACCATTTATAAATGACGTACACATATACTCCAGCCAAGGCCACATAAAGCAAGGTAGTAGCATAGGGCGAAGCGCCCAGTTTCAAAGCTTCTACAGCCCCACTTTGAACGGTCCCATAGATAACCAGAAAAGATAGAATGGCTAGAAGAAACCAGCCGAGGTTTTTAAGTAGTTTCATATAAATCTCCTATCTTGCTTTATAGCTATTTTTCAATACAAAGAGGTTCGCTATTCCTAACACAAGTACCCAGGCAAGTAACATACCAATATTAGAAAAAGATATTTCCCCACCTTTTTTATTTAAAAGATTTACAATTGGACCAATAAAAGAGTAATCCAACACTTTCTGAACCGTATCATTTTGAAGAGCAATCATGGGTAAAAAAGAGACGATAAACACAGGAAACATACTATAAACTTGCGCTTTAGACTGAGTATCTGACACTGCACCGATTAGAAGGTTGAGAAAAATAACACTAATAGCTGCTAAGACCAAATAGATAACATAGGCCAATAAGTAACCTGATACATCCACTTTAAAATAGATTGGTAGTAAAATCATTCCAAGCAACATAATCAACAGAGGGAGAATGAGCATACTGAAAGTATATTCTGTTGCTGTCACACCACTTAGGATGAGTGATTTAAGATTGCGCTTTTCCTTATCTTCTGCCATCATAATCGATACCATATAACCACTTCCCATGCTCAAGACCATCGTCAAACTCATAGAAAGGAAATACGTACTCAATTCTCCACTCTTGTTTAAGAACTCATTATATAGAACAGCCAGTCCAAAAGGCAACAATAGAGTCGCCAACAAAGTTGAATTGCTGATAAGAACTTGTAATCTTAACCATAGTAGGGCATTTAATTTTCTAAACATCTAACTTTTCTCCTGTCAATCTGATAAAGATTTCTTCTAAAGTTGGCTCACAAGAGTGAACCACCATCAAATCTGTCGTGTCTAAATGTGGTAATTCATCAAATGGAACTATCTGTTCTCGTCCGTCGTTATAAACCACACGTACTTTCTTATCCACATGGTACTTCTGGATGATATCTTGCGGACTTCCATACTCTATTAGGTTACCCTTATTCAAAAGAGATAAGCGATCACAAAGCAGAGTTGCTTCATTCATATCATGCGTGGTCAGAAAGATAGTTGTCCCCGCCTGCTTTAATTCTTGGAGTAGGGTATGAATCATCTTAGATGTTGTAGGGTCTAAGCCACTGGTTGGCTCATCTAGAAAGAGAATCTTAGGAGCATTAAGAAGGGCACGAGCCAAGAACATTCGTTGTTTCATTCCAGTAGATAGTTTTTCTGCGATAATATCTTTAGCATCTGCCAATCCAACCTGTTGAAGCACCTGAACTACTCTATCTGACTTGAGACCATATAACTTAGCATAGATGAGCAGATTTTTGTAAAGACTCATCTTTTCATAAAAACCACTGCCATCACTAACAATACCAATTTGTTCCAAATCATTTGAGGTTAAATCTTGAGAATTCTTGCCTAACAAAACTGTTTTACCTTGATCTGCAGCCAACTGACCTGTCAAGACGTTGATCATGGTTGTTTTACCTGAGCCAGAAGGGCCAAGAAAACCAAAGATTTCACCTTCCTTAATCTCAAAAGAAATCTGGTGAAGAGCTTTTTTGCTCCCAAAACTTTTGCTTACATTTTCAACACGAATCATAGAAACTCCTTTATTTGAAATAACGTTTCACCATAGGTAACTGCATCACATTGATATACATATGGATAGCTCCAACAAGCAAGAAGGCTAGTAACTGAATCTCTCCTGTCAGTAAGGAAAAGAGAGCAATCAGAAAGTACAAAGCTGGCAAGACATACTGATGTAATTGGAATAAAATCCGAAAACTCTGTTCCAAATTAGCCTGGCGCTCCCCTTCATCGTAAGAATTGACATAACCTAAGATATCCTTTGGCATAGAGAAAAATACCATATCAAACTGGCGAACAATCGCAATGGTTTTATAAAAATATTTTTGAACATTAAAAATCAATACTAATCCCAAAAAAGAAAGAGATAAGGTTAGATTGCTTCTATTTAGTATAACCACTTCACTTGCTGAAATGAAGAGAGCCAATAAAATCGCTACGCTTGTAATATTAAAAGCAATGGTTCCAAACTCGAGATTCCGATACATTTGCACATAATAGGTTTCATTCAGGTCATCATCCATTTCCTCTTGATACAAGGAATGAAATTTTCTGCTTTTCTTTAAGAAATTGAACGTCAAAAGAATGCTAATGAAACCTATCAGTAAACAAATAGCTGATATCCAGGGTATCAAGACTTTTACATCTAAAATAACTTCGTAGGATTCGGCACGTGCCTTAAACATCCCTACAAAACCACCCAAGAAGCCTCCCAAGACAACAGACATTAAAAATAACAAGGCACCTTTCTTATTCTTTTTCATATTCATTCTCCTTTTTCACTTGCTAAATTGTTTGCTTTCTTTTCAATCCAGTCAACTACTGGGATGAGGGCAAAGTAGGCCCAAATAAATTGGTCGCTTTGATAGGGATTAAACCAGCCGAGGCCCATCCCAATCAGTAGAAACACGCTGACTAATAAAGCTATGGCAACTACATAATAAATCACTTTATACTTGTTCATCACTCGTCCTCCTCCAAGCGAAATACCGATTCGACTGTTTCGTTGAAAATCTGAGATATTTTCAAGGCAATCACAACGGACGGGGTGTATTCGTCCCGTTCTAATAGGCTAATGGTCTGTCTGGAAACCTCTGCTAGCTTGGCTAGTTCGGTTTGATTGAGGCCATCGCGAGCCCGCAGCTCTTTTAACCGATTTTTAAGTTGCATATTACACACCTACTCTCCGTCAAATTCAACGGTTTGGATATCCTCAATACGTTGCAACTTGACTTTTTCTTTCCCCTTTTTATCAACACTACGTAGTTTGACCCATTCCTCATCGACATCCACAACTTCCCAGTTATCTGGCCCAATATACACTCCTGTTATAATTGGCTTCTTTCCAATCATTTCTTGCAATAATCTCGACATTTCTGCGTTTCCTTTCTCTTTTCGCTCAAGCTTTTTGATTTTATTCTCTAGTTTCTTGATTTTTTTAGAACCATTAGAATAAAAGAAAATCATAAATAGTATAAATCCTAGTATCCACATCATAGCTCCTTTCTGGTTCCTATTTCTTAACTTGAATATATTGTAACACATCTTTTTCTTTTTGACAACAATATTTGTCAAAAAGTTTATGATTTTTGTCATTTTGCAAAAGAAAAAGGTCAGGAATAAGGTCCTGACCAGTTTATCTACTATTAAAAGCCTAATTTTTCAAAGATTTCTGAGAAGTTTTGGCTAATAGCATCAAGTGACACTTGCACTTCTTCTCGGGTTTGGTTGTTCTTGACTGTCACTTGTCCGCTTTCGACTTCGCTCTCTCCTAGGGTGATGAGGGTCTTAGCCGCAAAAACATCGGCTGACTTGAACTGAGCTTTGAGCTTACGGTTGAGGTAATCACGCTCTGCTTTGAATCCTTGTTGGCGAAGAGCTTGTACCAATTCCAAAGCCTTAACATTTGCTCCTTCACCCAAGACCGCAATATAGACATCTAGGGCATTTTCGATAGGGAGGGCCACACCTTGCTTTTCAAGAATGAGAAGCAGGCGCTCTACACCAAGTCCAAAACCAAAGCCAGCAGTCTCAGGGCCACCAAAGTAAGCAACCAAGCCATCGTAGCGACCACCCGCACAGACTGTCAAGTCATTGCCCTCAATCTCAGTGATAAACTCGAAAATGGTGTGGTTGTAGTAGTCCAGACCACGCACCATATTGGTATCAATGATATAATCTACTCCAAGATTTTCCAACATCTGACGCACAGCATCAAAATGAGCTTGGCTTTCTTCATCAAGGAAATCCAAGATAGACGGTGCATTCTCCACTGCCACCTTGTCTTCTTTCTCCTTAGAGTCCAAGACACGGAGAGGATTTTCCTCCAAGCGACGTTGGCTATCCTTAGACAAGGTCTCCTTGAGCGGTGTCAAATAGTCAATCAAGGCTTGACGATAAGCCGCACGGCTCTCAGGATTTCCAAGCGTATTAAGGTGCAATTTGACACCTTGGATGCCGATTTCTTTCAAGAAATGAGCTGCCATCGCGATGGTTTCCACATCGGTAGCTGGATTGCCAGAGCCAAAACACTCAACACCAATCTGGTGGAATTGGCGCAAACGCCCTGCCTGTGGACGCTCATAGCGGAACATAGGGCCCATATAGTAGAACTTGCTTGGCTTTTGCACTTCTGGAGCGAAGAGTTTATTTTCCACATAAGAACGGACAACTGGCGCAGTTCCTTCTGGACGGAGGGTAATATGACGGTCACCCTTGTCATAGAAATCGTACATTTCCTTGGTCACGATATCGGTTGTGTCTCCGACAGAGCGACTGATAACCTCGTAGTGCTCAAAAATAGGCGTACGCACTTCCGCATAGTTATAGCGCTTGAAAATCTCACGGGCAAAGCCCTCAACATACTGCCACTTGGCAGACTCAGCAGGCAAGATATCCTGCGTTCCTTTTGGTTTTTGTAATTTCATAGGGAATCCTCTTTAAACTTAATAGTCTTATTTTACCATAAATAAAGGGATTAAAACAGTAAGAAAAAAATTAGGATTTATACTCAATGAAAATCAAAAAGCAAACTAGGAAGTTAGCCGCAGGTTGCTCAAAACAGTGTTTTGAGGTTGTGGATAGAACTGACGAAGTCAGTAACCATATCTACGGTAAGGCGACACTGACGTGGTTTGAAGAGATTTTCGAAGAGTATTAGATATCATTTTTGAGATTAATAACTGTCAAAAGAATAGCTAGGAAGGAAAAACCAACAAATAGTATCCAAGTCAACTGTATATTCCATACGGCTACAAGTGAAAAACAGGCTGTTCCCACAGGTATGGATAAGGTAAACAAGAGACCTAAAAAATTACTGGTACGAGCTAGAACCTCTGGAGCTAGATTTTTCATGAGCATGGCACTAATCTTTGGTTGAACTTTACCAGACACATACAGAGTTGAAAAGAGAAATAGTAAACCAAGTACGACTTGATTGAATAAATTAGCTAGACCAATTAGACTGAGTCCTACGGTCACCCACATCATCAATCTAGGCAAGGACTGCTTCCCAAAATAATCATTGCCCGTAAGGCTACTGATGATGATTGCTACTAAAACACCGAATTGATTGATAAATAGTGCCTCTGTGTAAGAAAAATTCAAGAGAGAATGGCTCAAAAAGAAGATGTTATAGATGCTTCCTAAAGCCCCACCCAAGGCATTGATAAGCAAGACAGCAAAGATCATGAATCCAAAGTTTTTCTGTCCACCTTTAAGAAAAACGAGACGTAAATTTCGATAAATCGTTAGGAACTGCTCTTTGATCGGAAGCTTCTCATTTTTTAGTATTTCACCGTCATCAGATGAAATTGACAGGCTTAATTTGCTTTTTCCTAAAAAGAGAACAAAGGCTGATACGAGGAAAAAACAGGCATTGATTCCCGCAACGAGGGAAAAATTGTTGACCGATAGACCTAAGAGCCAGACTCCAAAAGCTTGACCCCCAATAGCTGAAATATAGGTGATGAACTGTGAAAATGAGTAAGCCTCCATCAGATCATCTTCAGCTACTTTTTCCTTAATAAGAGGCATGCGCAAACCACCAGCAAAATCACTGATGACATCGCTAATGACATTGATTAAACACAGACTAGAAAAGGCAAAGAGACTAGCTTGCTGAACAACTAGGGCTGCTAGAAAAAATAAAACTGCCTGAAACAAACCGCTATAGATCATCCATTTGACCTTGTCCCTCGTGTAATCTGCCCGAATCCCTACAAAAACTGTAAAGAGAGTCGGAATAATCATGACAATATTCGCCATAGCAACAGCAAAGGATGCTTGTGACAAGGTCGATGCATAGACGATAAATACCAGGTTGAAAATCGAAGCACCAAAAGCATTGAAGAAGCGTGACAAAGTCAAGAGACGATAAGCTTGATTTCTGAACAATAGTTTCATAGGTAATCTCCCTTCTTGTTCAAATACTCAATGAAAATCAAAGAGCAAACTAGGAAGCTAGCCGAAGGCTGTACTTGAGTACGGCAAGGTGAAGCTGACGTGGTTTGAATTTGATTTTCGAAGAGTATAAGTTTTATGTGAAGTATGACTATAGTATAGCACTTAGAAATTTTAGAGGAAAAACTTTTGAATATATGCAACAAAAAAATGTGCACAAAGAAACGATAGAACTTATTTGATGACCTGAGAGAGCTCAACAATTCTATCACTTAAAATTTCAAATAATTTTCTTAGTTTGCAGATATTCAACAATCGGTCGTATTTCTATAGTATTCGGCAGATTTATTACACCCAAGCATCTCAAAAATACGGACAGCATCTTCCATCTTTTTCTGACCTTCCTTGACTCTGCCTTGCTTGCTATCAAGGAGACCTTCTGCCCACAAATAGACAATTCGGAAATAGGTTTCATTTTCATTGTAGAAATGCTCTTCGATAACACGTTTAAAATAAGAGGCATTGGTAAATTCTTCACACTCAATGCTAGCTAAAAAGCCATTCAATAGTATAGTGTGAAACAGGTTTCGATTACCAGACATTTCCATTAGAAAATCAGATTTACGTACCATCTCTCTAACATACCTAGTGAAAAGAGAAACAGATAGAAATGGTGAACTGACTGAAAATAAATTGAGTTCATAGATTCCCCAAATCTCGGTAGAAAACAAATAATCATGAAGAACTTTCCCTTCCTCTGCTGTTAACTCTACCCTTTCATCCATGCTCTTCATATAAGACTTGATAATAATGGCATTTAGAATATGTTTCTGTTTATTGTGAGAATGGGCATGCTTTTGATACTCCCTGCGATACAAGTCCTCAAGCGGAGCTATATTCTTTGGATCCAAGACATCTATGATTTCTTTTCTCAACTCAGAATCTGTATCATACTGAAAACCTCTCGCCAGAAAGAGAATTTCCTCTACACTAGCAGATATATTTTCTAGGGCAAATAAGAACTTTTCCACCGAAAGCTCACTCTGACCTGTTTCAAAGCGAGATAACATAGACGGCGAAAATTGTCCCCCAGTTGCTTGTCTCAGCGAGATATTTCTTGACTCTCGTAATTGTCTAAAGACTTTTCCAATCTGCTCCATAGGCTTCCCCTTGATTCAGTGTTTTCTTTATATTATCATATTTTTTCAGAAAATTCATCAAAAACTTGCCAAATTGTCAGAATTATGAGAAAATAGAGGATATTTATCACGTGGAGGGACTGTAATGAGAGACGATATCAAAATCAATGACCGGGCTTTGGCCTTGCAAGACCAAATTATCGAAAAACTAGAGAAGGTTTTTGATACAGATGTGGAATTGGATGTGTACAATCTAGGGCTGATTTATGAGATCAATCTAGACGAAACAGGCCTCTGTAAGATTGTCATGACCTTCACCGACACCGCCTGCGATTGCGCCGAAAGCCTGCCTATCGAAATCGTGGCAGGTCTGAAACAAATCGAGGGTATCGAAGATGTCAAGGTTGAAGTTACCTGGTCGCCTGCCTGGAAGATTACACGAATCAGTCGCTACGGCCGCATTGCCCTTGGACTGCCACCTCGTTAAGCAGGTAAATTACTTTTGAAGATGAAAAGAAGCAAGCCAAAGTTGGCTTGCTTTTTGAATTTACTTTTTACCTGACTTGTCCATATTCCAGAAGTCTGTCACGGCTCCGCGTGAAGCAGATGATACGATATGGGCATATTTACCGAGGACACCACGACTATAGAGTGGTGGCAAGGTTGTTTCTGCCTTGCGTTTTTCAAGTTCTTCTTCGGATACGGCCATGGAAATTTCTTTGGTATCTTGGTCAACCGTAACGATATCGCCTGTACGAAGGTAGGCAATTGGTCCACCATCCTGAGCTTCAGGAGCGATATGTCCAACAACCAGACCATAAGTACCACCAGAGAAGCGTCCATCTGTCAAGAGGGCAACCTTGTCTCCTTGACCTTTACCAACAATCATTGATGAAAGTGACAGCATCTCAGGCATACCAGGACCACCCTTAGGTCCAACGAAACGAACAACGACTACATCGCCATCAACGATTTCATCTGTCAAAACAGCCTGGATAGCATCTTCTTCTGAGTCAAAGACTTTAGCCGGCCCAACGTGACGACGCACTTTCACACCTGATACCTTGGCAACTGCACCGTCAGGAGCAAGGTTCCCGTTCAAGATGATAAGCGGACCATCTGCACGTTTTGGATTTTCAAGTGGCATAATAACTTTTTGACCTGGTGTGAGGTCTGCAAAGTCAGCTAAGTTCTCAGCAACAGTCTTACCAGTACATGTGATGCGGTCTCCATGAAGGAAACCATTTGCCAAGAGATATCTCATAACCGCAGGCACACCACCGACTTCGTAGAGGTCTTGGAAGACATACTGACCAGATGGTTTCAAGTCGGCCAAGTGAGGCACACGTTCTTGTATCGTATTGAAGTCCTCAAGTGACAAGTCAACATTAGCAGCATGGGCAATGGCAAGCAAGTGAAGAGTGGCATTTGTAGAACCACCGAGAGCCATAGTTACAGTGATAGCATCCTCAAAGGCTTCACGAGTCAAGATATCTGATGGCTTGAGACCGAGCTCCAACATCTTAACAACAGCACGTCCCGCTGCTTCGATGTCTTCTTTCTTATCAGCTGATTCAGCTGGATGAGATGAAGAGCCTGGCAAACTCATACCGAGAACTTCGATAGCTGTCGCCATGGTATTAGCAGTATACATACCACCACAGCCACCAGGGCCAGGGCAGGCATTACATTCAAGACGTTTCACGTCCTCAGCCGTCATATCACCGTGATTCCATTTTCCGATACCCTCAAAAACAGAAACCAAGTCAATGTCTTTGCCATCAAGATTTCCCGGTGCAATCGTTCCACCATAGGCGAAAATAGCTGGGATATCCATATTAGCAATGGCAATCATAGAACCAGGCATGTTCTTGTCACAGCCACCGATAGCGACGAAGGCATCCACGTTGTGGCCTCCCATAGCCGCCTCGATTGAGTCTGCAATGATATCACGAGATGTCAAAGAGAAACGCATACCAGGCGTTCCCATGGCAATCCCATCCGCTACAGTGATAGTCCCAAACTGCACAGGCCAAGCACCTGCCGATTTGACACCTTCTTTGGCTAATTTCCCAAAATCATGCAAGTGGATGTTACATGGTGTATTTTCCGCCCAAGTCGAAATAACCCCAACAATCGGTGTTTCAAAGTCCTTATCTGTCATACCAGTCGCACGAAGCATGGCACGGTTTGGTGATTTTACCATGCTGTCATAAATGCTACTGCGGTGACGTTTATCTAATTCAGTCATCTTATCCCTCCCATTTCAGTTTTTACTATTATAGCACATTTTAAAGTCAATGAACAGAAGAAAATTCTTGAATTTTCAGAAAATTCTATACACATATAAACATTTTAAATTAAAAACAACAAAGCGGATCAGGGCACTTTCTGATTACCAGAATATGCTTTTAATCCGCTTGCTTTAAATAACGTAATGTAATTTTTACAGAAGTTCTTTCAGATAAGTGTATTTAACATCTATCTTGCATTATAAAACTCTAGAACTTTCTCTTTTATATTCGATTCACTCAAACCATATTCATTAAGAAGATAATCCATTTTCCCTACTTGACCGAATCTTTCTTGAACACCCATCCGATGAATTTTTGTTATTCCATCATCAGAGAATAATTCACATAAAGCACTGCCAATTCCACCTATCTGATTGTGGTTTTCTACAGTAAATATAGTTTTTCCACTTAACATTGTTTTTATCTGTTCTGGTATCGGTTTGATTCTAAATAAATCTATCACACCTACTGAATAACCTAATTTAAACAGTTCATCCGCAACTCGAATACTTGGAGCAACCATTATGCCAGAAGCAACTATTACAACATCTTCACCGTGTCTTAACTCAATGTAGCCTTTAGAAAAATCTTCTCCACCTTGATATACAGCCTCTGGAGCTTTTCTAATTGTTCGAATATATTTTAGTCCTTTTAAGTCTAATGTCTGGTTCAAGATTTCACGAAATTGGATATCATCAGTTGCTTCGAAAATGATTGATTTAGGAATTAAACGTAACAATCCAATTTCTTCAAATGGCATATGTGTCCCACCATTCATTTCTGCAGTTACTCCTGCATCTGATCCAATCACAGTGGCATCCAATTGTGCGTATCCAAGAGAAATAAATAATTGATCAAATACTCTTCGTGAAGCAAAAGGGCCAAATGTATGAAGATAAGGTCTAAACCCCTGAATAGATAAACCTGCTGCAAGCCCGACCATTTCTGCTTCCATGATCCCAACATTCACATAACGGTCTCCAAAGTCCTTTTCAAGATTATTAGTAGCCATCGAACTTGACAAGTCTGCTTCTAAAACTACTATATCAGAATAACTTTGGTTAGCTTCTAGAAGGAAATCTCTATACACATGTCGTAATTCTTTCGTACTTCTCATCATTCTGTTTCCTCCAATTCCTGACTTAATCTTTCTACAACTGAAGTTAACATTTGTCTCTCCTCTACAGTAGGGCGAAGATGATGATTGGATTTCATTTCTTCCAGCTCTCGAACTCCTTGACCTTTAATAGTGTCTAATACAATACACTTAGGGGATGAATTATTTGACTGTTTTAATTGAATAATCCCTTCATAAATTTCTCTAATATCTGAACCATTGACCCTAATGGATTCAAACCCAAATGCTGAGAATTTTTCTACAAAATCACCTGGATTACAAATATCCTTTGTAAAACCATCTAATTGTTTTTTGTTATCGTCTACAAATACAATTAAATTAGATAACTGTTGATGAGAAGCAAACTGTATAGCCTCCCAACATTGTCCCTCATTTAACTCACCATCTCCAACAATAGCATAGGTATAAAAGGGACTTTTTCTTATTCTCTGACCATATGCAAGCCCGGTTGCAACACTAATTCCCTGTCCTAAAGAGCCAGTTGTCATATCTATGCCCGGCGTTAGATTTCTATCAGGATGAGACGGTAATTTGGTCCCATTTGTATTTAAAGAATGTAAGAATTCTTTGTCAAAGAAACCATTCAAATAGAGTGTGCTGTACAAAGCTGGTCCAGCATGTCCCTTGGATAAAACAAAATAATCTCTATCTCGTGACGCAAATATTTCTGGAGTCATCGGTATTATTTCACCATAAAGCACTGCTAAAACTTCTACTATAGACAGACTCCCTCCATAATGGCCGAATCCAAGATGATTCAATGTTCTAAGAGTATTTAATCGGATTTTAGTCGCAAATTTTCTTAACTCATCTTCTCTATTTTCACTTAAAATCATCCCTTATTCCTCCTTTGCAGATGGCTTTTTAATAAAGGATACTCCAAACATAACTGCTAAAATAAGAACAAGACCAATAACAATACCTGCTTGTGAGCCAAATTGATTCAACATTCCTAAAATAATTCCTGATAGACCAAAATCTGCATCTGAGAAAGTTGACCCTTGGAAACCAAGTCCTCCCAAAACTGGCATTAAAAAGACTGGAAGAAAACTAATTAAAATACCTTGTAAAAATGCTCCAATAGTGGCTCCACGAACACCACCAGATGCATTCCCGATGACACCTGCAGTCGCTCCACAGAAGAAATGAGGCACAACGCCTGGTAAGATGACAACCGTTCCTGAAGCAATCATAATTGCCATACTTACTAAACCACCAACAAAACTAGAGATAAATCCAATTAGGACTGCATTAGGTGCATAAGTATAAACAATCGGACAATCCAAAGCAGGTTTTGAATTAGGTACGAGACGCTCTGAGATACCTTTAAAGGCTGGAACAATTTCACCCAAAATAAGGCGAACACCTGCTAAAATAACAAATACACCTGCTGCAAATTGACCTGCTAATTGTAAAGCATAAACTAGACCACTTGTACCATTACTGATTTCTTTTTCTATATATTCTGACCCTGCAAAGATAGCTACAATAATGTAAATAACTGCCATAGATAAAGTAATACTAACAGTACTATCACGTAAAAAAGCTAAACTCTTTGGGAATTTAATGTCCTCTGTTGATTTTGATTTGTCACCGATAAGGCTACCAGTGAAACCACTCAACCAATATCCCAAAGAACTGAAATGACCTAAAGCTACCTTGTCATTTCCAGTTAATTGAACCATATATTTTTGTACAAATGCTGGAGAAATACTCATAATAATACCGAGTGCTAATCCTCCTAGTAAGATAAGAGGCAAACTAGTAAAGCCAGCAACTGATAAAATGACCGCAATCATACACGCCATATATAGAGTGTGGTGCCCTGTTAAAAAGATATATTTAAATCGAGTAAAACGAGCGATTAAGATATTGAACACCATACCTGCAAACATAATCATTGCAGTAGCTGAGCCATATGTTGTTAAAGCTACAGCTACAATTGCTTCATTATTCGGTACAACTCCAGATAAATGAAAAGCATGTTCAAACATGGTACCAAATGGATTCAAAGAATTTTGCACAATTCCTGCACCACCAGATACAACTAAGAAACCAACAAAAGTCTTAATTCCACCTTTAATAATATCAGGTAATTTCTTCTTCTGAAGAACTAATCCTAAGATTGCAATTAAAGCTACTAAAATAGCTGGTGTACTAACAATATCCAATATGAACTTCATCATGACGCTAGCCTCCTATATAAGTTCTTTTTCTTCACAAATTTTAGTAATTAATTCTCGTAGCTCGTCCATATCAATAATACTATTTAAAATACGAACATCTCCAAGATGACTAGCTGAATCAGCTAAATCACGACCAACAATCCAAATATCGGCTGCATTTGGATCTGCTCCACCTAAATCATAATGTTCAACTTCTACATCTGAAACATTCAAATCACTCAATACAGATTCAATATTCATCTGTACCATAAAACTTGAACCTAATCCTGAACCACAAGCTGTACCAATTTTTAACATTATCTAATCCTCCTGTTTAATTATCATTTTAATGTCATCATAGTTTTTTGATGAAATTAAAGCTTGAACATGATTTTTATCTCTTAAAATTGTTGTTAAATGTGACAAAGCCTTTAAATGACTCTCATTATCAATGGCTGCAATACAAATCAACAATCTTACCTCTTGTTCTGGATTATCCAATAAATAAATCGGCTCTTCCAAAACTAACATTGACATTCCTATTTCATTCACGCCTTCATCTGGTCGAGCGTGAGGAATTGCTACTCCCTTCCCTAAATTAATAAAAGGCCCAAACTCTTCTACTTTTTGAATCATTGCCTCAGGGTAGTTCTCAGTTATCTTATGTTGATCCAAAAGCGGTTTAGCTGCTAAACGAATTGCCTCCTTCCATCCTAATTTTTCCGAACTAACCTGATAAGTTTCTTTTGTAATTAATTCTTCTAACAATGGTAACACTTCCTTTCTGTTCATTTCTTGATAGAGATACCTCTTTAATGCTAATTTTAACTCTAATTCTTGTGTGATTACACTATATCGTCTTACTATGCTAATTATCTGATTAAGCTCAATATCTCGATAATCTGTATCTGGGAAATCTTTTGATACCAATTCAACTAACTGTGTTGTTTGTTCTTCCGTCATCATAACAGAAACTAGATAATTTGGCTTCTCTGTATCCACCTTTATAGTAGAAAAAACCATATCATAGTCACTTCTAGTTTTCGCATATAAATCATCAATCTTTGAGGTTCCTATAAACTCAATTTGAGGGAATAATGCTAATAGATTCTCTTTTATCATCAATGAAGAACTAATTCCATTAGGACAGATAATTGCTGCTTTATAACATTTTTGAGGCAAATTGTCTGCTTTCTTTAAATATCCTCCAAAATGGATAACAAAATATGCTGTTTCACTATCAGGTATGGGCTTGTCAATAGCGTCCATCAAGGGAGTCAAAGAACCTTTTACTAGTTCAAATAAATCAGGATAATGTTCTTTAACATGCAACACATATTCATTTGAACTAGGTAAGCCGAACTTTAATCTATAGTAAGCCGGTATAAGGTGGCGGCGAAGATTTTCTCTCAATACTTCTCTTTGTTTAAAATGTAACAAAGAAATATCTTCCATTCTACTTATAATAGCCTCTGTTAATTTATTAAAGTAAACCGGAGCAACATCTACTTCACCTTCAAAGCAACTTGATAATAAAACTGTGATATAGCGATAATCATCCTCTGAAAATACCGTATCTATAATTCCCAAATCAACTACTGTATCCAATAAAATAGTCGTTATATCTTGAATAATAGGAGATACTAGTGTCTCTGAAAGACATACTCTTTCAACATCCCTTTGATACCTACATATAATGAATACTAAACCGAAAAGGCAAACTTTTAATTGATTAACAATAGGTACTATCTGTAGCTTTTCATAATAATCTTTAACTACCTGATCAATCAAATCATAAGTTAATGAATACCCCCAACTGGATAAAACATAATCCAACCCCCAAATCCCTATGGAGGATTCCAGCAACTCACTAACCATTTGAAAAGCTAAACGGTGCTTATTCCACTCTGAACCGTGTAAAGTATAACCTTTTGCTCTACTGTACCCTAGCTCCAAATCATTATCTAACATAATCTTTCTTAATGATTGAATATCAGATAAGGTTGTATTCTTACTTACTTTCAAAAAGTCTTGGTAATGATTATTCGATATAAAATCTAATCGGCAAAAAGTGTAAAGATAGATTAAAGCTAAGCGAGTCGACTTTGGTAAAACCAATTCATCCGACTTAATAATATCTGTCAAAGACTGCTTCGTACGATTTGATAAACTATAGCGACCTTGTTTTTTATCCAGCACTATCCCTTTATTAGCTAGATAAGGCACTAAATAATCTATTCCTTCTTTGACTTCCTTTATAGGTAAGCTCACCTTAACAGATAATTCATATAATGATAGCTCACAATGATCCATCAAAGTCATCAAAATAACTAGTGCTCTATAATCAAACATTTCTCTTCCTTTCTAACTACAATTATAGTGTAAAAGTTATAAGAATAAAAGAGTATTTCAGCACAATATAATCTCACTTCCTATAAGTAATTATTGGGCTGAAACTTTTTAGTGATTATTTGTCAACTTTCTATTAATTTTTAAAAACAAAATGATATCATTTAGATATCAAATAACAGAGGTCATTCTTATGACTGAAAAACTAATCAATTCATAACCAAATGGTGTATTAGCATTGATTCTCATTGAGTTGACAATCGTACTTGGTATCTTTATATTTAAAATGGGTGTTGGTTCGGAAAACATTTTTGGAATTATTATCGGACCTTTACTAATCGTAATTGCAACGCTAACTCATGCTGGTTTAAAAGTTGTCAAACCTCAGGAGGCTATGGTTCTGACACTCTTTGGTAACTATACAGGTACCATCAAAGAACCTGGCTTTTACTTTGTCAATCCCTTCAGCGTAGCAGTCAACCCTGCAAACCACACTCGACTTGGACAAAGTGGTGATGTTAGCACAAAATCTCCTTTTTTAGGAGCTAAATCATCAAATGACAATGACTGCTTAGGAAATCCTTGAAGCACGTATCACTTACCTAGCTTATGCTACAGAAATTACTACCATTATTGATGCCCGTAAGATGATTGTAGATGGTGCTGTAGGAATGGTTGAAATGGCACTAGAACGGCTCAATGAAGGGGAATTGGTAGAGCTTGACGAAGAACGAAAAGCTGCTATGGTTTCAAATCTCCTAGTCGTCCTCTGTGGCAATCATGATGCACAACCAATTGTCAACACAGGAAGTCTTTACTAAAGATGGTTGAAGCTAAAAAAAACATATCCCCCTTCGACTCTCAACAAAGTTATACGCTGCACTCGCATCATGGGCAGAAGATGACTTTCGTTCAGTCAATGGGCAAATCGAATATCTCCTTACAGAATGTGTCAAACAACGGAAGAAAGACGGAAAATACGTATCAGAAACCATTGACGAACCATTTGAGATTGATATTTAACACCTTCTCCTGTCTGCTAGGTCTGACAGGAGAATTTTTTCATCTTTTTTTGTCAAGTAACTTTACTTTACAAAAAAAATGTGTTATCCTAGTATGGTTGATGAAAATCAGTAGATTGAATCGAATATAAATACCTAAAGGAGAAATCAAAATGGCAGTACCTGCACGTCGCACTTCAAAAGCGAAGAAAAACAAACGTCGTACACACTACAAAGTAACAGCTCCATCTGTAAACTTTGACGAAACTACTGGAGATTACTCACGTTCTCACCGTGTATCACTTAAAGGATACTACAAAGGACGTAAGATCGCTAAAGCTGCATCAGCTGAATAATAGAAGGGAGATACCATGCGCGTAAATATTACACTTGAACACAAAGAATCTGGTGAACGCTTGTACCTTACTTCTAAAAACAAACGTAACACTCCAGACCGTCTTCAATTGAAGAAATACTCACCAAAACTTCGCAAACACGTTGTGTTTACAGAAGTTAAGTAAGCATTCAATACGAATCAATACGAATCAATACAGAAGAAAAACGCTGATTCAAGCGTTTTTTCTTTTTGTTAATTTCAGTACATTGCAATAAAAATCAATCTAATGACTACATTTTTGACTACATTTTTTATGAAATAAATTAGAGGCTCTAATATATAGGAAGAATCCAAAATCCCCTGTAGACTATGCTTGCAGGGGACTTGTGTGTTATTCTTGTACTTCTTTCTGAGCAGCCTTTCCTTGATCTAGAAGGGCTTGGACGATTTTCTCATCGCGTAGTTTGACAGAATCGTTGATCATTTCTGCGGACTTAACGATAGTTGTTTCTAGCTGGGCACGTTTCTGGCGTCCCAATTCAATAGCAGCGACGATACCTTGGTTTTGAGCGACCAGACTTTCAGCCAGTTTGGTAACCGATTCGACAGCGACTGTCGGGCTTTGGGCAATTCGTTCCATCTGCGGAATCACTTCCTTACTGGTTTCAGCTAACATCTGAAGAGCAGCATTATTGGCATTGACAATGGCATCTGCCACAACACCTGATTTCATTGACTGTTGCAAAATACCCAGTTGAGCAATAGAAAGCTTCATTGTTGGAATCGTATTGCGACGAAGCATGCCCAATTTTTGGCGCATATCAGATGACACCTTCACAAGATTGCGCATCTGAGGTGTTGTTGCCCAGGCAACATAGAGACGGCTGACATACTCAGTGTGTTGTTGTTCAAGAGTATTAACCACTTCAGCCATACGGGCCAATTCTTGTGACTTGGTTTGGTATTCTACCGTACTTGTATCAAGTTGGTCAGCTTGGGCCTTCAGTTCGGCAGCGCGTTTGCCAGCTTCTGTCTGGCTGGCTTCGATAAAGGAAATCACTCCCACTAGATTTTCAATGGATTTGGTATTGTCCTCAATCAACATCTCAGCTGAGACGATATTTCGAGCTAGCACATCTTCTTGCTTGACCACTGCGGCAGCCATGCCATCCAGCTTTTGCTCCACTGTTTTTGAGTCAAAGTAAAATTCCTGTAGGGTATTCTTGCTCTTGTTAAACAAGCGTTGCAAAAAGTTTGGTTTTTCTTCTAACTCAGCAATTTCAGCGTTCTTGTATTTGACTACAAATCCTTGCAACTCACGGTTGGTATTCTTGAGTAAGTCATCCACTTGGGGAATCTGCAGTTTCTTTTGTTCTGACAAGATACGATTGACTGTATTGTTCACACCTTCTACAGCAGATTGTCCAAAATCTAAGAGAGCATTTTGATTGGTGACAAACTGGTCTACTAACTGGGGTACGTGCGCTTTGATTCCTTCTTGCTGCTCAGGGCTCAACTTTTCAAGGAAGGTCAATGTCTTGTCCGAGCCAGTATTGGTCTCGATGATTTGGGTTGTTTTATCCACCTTAGCTACCGTATTATTGGCAATCTGGTCAATATCAAAATTAAATTCTGTCATGGTTACTCCTTTGTTTCTAACCTATTCTTTACGATCTTTTTCTAGGATACGCAGACTGATATCAAAATCACGCATATCTGTTTCATTGAGTTCTCTCAAGACTTGGTCCAGTTCAAGGTCAAATTGTTCGATAGCTGCTTTAGCTTGCTCTAAGCGTTCTTCTGCCCGATTATAGTTCTTCGGATTGGCCTTAATCTTTAAATAGCCTTCTAAAATCGTTTGGAATTTCTCCATCTTCAAACTATGAATGGCCGTCAACTCTTCCTTATCCCCTTCGGCAGAGGTGGCAATCTTGTCTAAAATGGCCTGATGATCAACGGCAATATTAGCCAAGGTCTGGGATAATTCTGGAGCTAATTCCTCTGGCTCCGAATTTTTAAGATCTACTTGACTTTCTCTATCCAAACGTTCTAGCTGAACATCGATGTTTGCCCTTACTGTACGAACCTTTTTGTCAATACGGTTGTAGACATCAGCATCGATATAGGACTTGAGACGATCCGCCTCCTGATGGATTTCCCTCAGTTCGATTAATACTTGATTGGCCAGACTCTTATAGGACTCTGAGCCTTTTTCTACTAAAGTTCTCTCTAGTTGCTGAATATCCTTGTCCGCCTGACGAATCCGAGCTTTTAAAAGCTCAATTCGATCATCTAGAGAGGCATCCTGCAAAAGAGGATAGCGCCAACGTTTATAGAGACGATAACCACCATAGCCTAGCAGTACACAAGCTGCAAGCGGAAGAGCATATTGGACCAAAAGGCCCAGTAAGAACAAGAAGCCCCAAAAATAGAGACAGCCTTTCCAAAAACCATTACCCGATTTCATAAACATTCCTTATTTTCAATTTATAAGTCTATTTTAGCACAAAAGAGCAAAATGAGGGAGGAAATCCCCTAGAAAAGAGTTGATTTCTTTGCTGTAGAATGGAATCTAGAAGCGCGTGTGCTAATTTCAATAGAGCGGACTTAAACAACAAACACACTCTGAGAAATATCAAAATAAATCGAAAGAAAAGTATGGTAAAGTATATCCAGACAAACATTTTCTGTGTACAATCCTTCACCGTCCTCGCTGACAAAAACGACATAACTAGAATCTTTGTCGCTCCATATAACATTATCTATGAAAAACATTGGCATAATCATTTGCTAAATTTATTGACTATAGGATATCGGAAATAGGTAGTTTTTTTGAGATTCTACTACATCACTCACAATAAATCAATATTATCTTCCTTTAATAATTTTAAGCTGATATCGAATTCTCTTAGCTCATTATTATTCAACATCTTTAAAATAGCAATTTGTTGGTCATAAAAATTAACTATTATTGTTTCAGCATCCTCCAGTCGCTGTTCGCTATTTTCAACTAAATTAGGATTTTCAATAATTTTATAGTAACCATCAACTACATCACTAAAACGTTTAATATATATTTCTTGACTAGTTATTAATTCTTCTCTTCTATCTGAAAATTTCTGAATTTTTTCAAGAATTACAATATTTTGTCGTTCTATTTCTTGAATAGTTTTTATAATATTAGCTCGAGCTAATTCACTGGTTTCAGAACCCTCCTCAAACATGTCCTTTCTATCTGTATATTTTTGTTCGAAGTGATCTTCTTGCATAATTTGTAAAATCTCAGCTTTCTCATCAATAGTATATTCTACAGATAGCGATGTACGCTCAATAGCTTTCAACATTATTTCTTTTTTTTCATTTAATTTATTATAAATTTTCTTATCAATCGTACTACGACTCTCAGGCTGGCCATTTAAACAAAAATAATAATAATTTGTCTCCTGACCTTTATTTAATCCTAATCGATGAATACGGTCACGAGATTGTAGCATGTGAGTTAAATTAAATGAATATTCAAGATAAATTGCATCGTGCGAAATCATATGTAGTGAAACAGATTCTGCTAAGGTATGAGGATTTGTCACTAGCACATCATAAATGCCTTTTTGAAAATCAAGAATAATTCGTTCTCGCTCTTCACTTTCAATTCCTCCATAAACTACCGCTACTTTATACCCTAATTCATTCAAATGGTTTTGAACTTTAAAAATTGTATCTACAAAAAGACACCAAATAATATGAATACGATTTTCTTTAATTAAATTGACTGACAATCTCATACAGGATAAAAATTTAGATGACTCACCTATAGCATCAATCAATGATAACTCACTATCAGAATAAGATGGAGAATCCTGTAAAGGAAGGAAATCAATTTCCAGAGAATCTTCTCCATAACCTGCATACATTTCTTCAGTTAGACTATTTTTTAACAATGATGGATTTGAAGATAGTTGTATTAAACGAATGTATAATTGAAATGGATTTCTTGAATATTTTCTCCATAAAAGGTTTATTAGTTGTTGCTCATTCTGATTAGCTATAATATCGCATATATAATCAGGATTTTCTGGTGGTACACCTAATTCGTGTTTTGTAACTCTCCAAAAGAACGGAAATAATTTATTATTAATTTCTTCTTTTAACAATTCCGAAGGATTATTTAACATTGGCAATGATATAGAAAAATACTTCCTATATTCATCCTTGTATAGAATATTTAAAAAATTCCATATATCAGAATAAGAATTTGGAATGGGTGTCCCAGTCAACACATAACGAAAATTTGTTAATTGAGCCAATTCAATTGCTATTAGAGAACGTTCAGAATTTACACGCTTTATCTTATGAACTTCATCAAAAACTAACATTGTTCTATCATCAATTATCTTTTCTAATTCGTATCGATAACTAACGATAGCTTCATAATTGAACAAGAATAGATTATAATGTTGAACATTTTTGTACAGCATCTCTCTTCTGAAGTCGGAATTATGAATATCTATAACTCTCAACTCTCGTTTATTACCAAAAACATTCTTAAACTCTTCTTTCCATGATAAAAAAGAATTTTTAGGTCCTATTACAACTATTTTATCAACTTTATTAATAGATTCGCTGCTCAAATAGGCATACGTCCCATAAACCATAGATGTTTTTCCAGCTCCAGGAACAGAAAAATTTGCTACTCTATTCATTATCGCTTGATAAAAACTTACTCTATTTTGTATTTCATACAACGGGCGACTGACTTGTTCATTGACAATTTTTACAAATTGTTGGAACTCATCGAAATAACTATCTTTGTTTTCTTTTATTTTTAAGCCTCGTTTAGCTATTTCTTCAATCTCAAACTTCGAATACTGAATAAATGATATTACAGAAGCGGATATTTGAAATTCTATTCCTTCTCTATCAGAATATCTTCTCAGGTGTTTAATAATATCCTCTATTTCTACATATGATAAATTTTTCTTAAAATCCCATAAACGTTCTGAGTTTAGATATTTTTGCCTTATTTTTTTTATGGAACGATTTGTAGAATTTATTTTATAACTTGAAAATTTTTCTTCAATCTTTAACCCATCATCAAAATCTAGAATTAATAAATTATCTCCCATGTTCAAGACTACCCATTTCTATAAACAATTTAACTTTTCTAAAGTTTCACTCATATTTCTTAAAACTGATAAAAATTGCTGTTTAGAAGTGGTTCCCATTCTCTCAACTGCTTCTTTATCCACTTCTTGTAAAATACGGTAACTTTTTTCTAAAATTTCAATGGGTTGAACTTTAGCAGTAGATAGTTTTTTACTTTCAACTGCTTCTTCCGTTAGTTTAGCAATTCTTCTACTTAAATCAGTGGCCATTTCAACTGAATGTTTCTCCGAAATTTTTTCCTTTACAGAATCCGACTCAAAATAATCATTAGCATCATCTAAAATTTCATCTTCTTCTATAACTTCAAATAATTTTTCAGAATGCTCTCTATCCTCTAGAACTTGTTTCAACTCTCGAATTTTTCTTGTAATATCACCGTCTAGACTCATAATATTTAAAAATAGATACTCTTTTGCATCATCAATTCTATCAGGATTTAACTTAGAACTTTTTATTATTTTTTGTACTTCTCGTAAAGGGCCATCAATTTTTTGGTCCCTTGCAATATAGAATTTTAATGGCTGGTTAATATATTCCAAATAGTCCAACATCAATTGAGCCAATTCAACTTCGTCTTTAACTTTTTTTATCGATAAGTGTGTCTCTCGTGAATACTCTTCAACCGTAAAATTACTCTTATCACTTATTAAGTCACGATAAATATCTACTAATCTATCAATAGGGTTATAATCAACCCTGGACTCAACTGCATGCTGAAGATTTAATTCCAAGCGCTTTATATCTTTTTCAGTATAAAGTCTCTCATCCAAAATAACTGCTTCTAAATAATTAAATTCTGCACCTGCACCTTCTCTAGATAATTGTCTTAGAGAGGTAAATCGTCTATTTCCATCTAAAACAATACCGTTTGAAAGAACTACTGCAGGTTCAGTTTGTGACATTATTTGGATATTTCTTTTTGTTTTCTTCAATGCATCTGGATTACTTCGCTCAATGTAATTTTCTATAATATCATTAAATTCCACTAAATTATCCTTAGGAAATTCATTTCCTTCATCAATATACTGTGATACGTAGGTTGCAATACGACCATTCTTCTTGTTATATCTTAAAAATTCCAATGGGATACGATAAACATCAAAAATCTTAATTTGCCCTTGCAAAGAAAGTTTTTTAGTTGAAATTATCTCTCCAAGTTGTTTTTCAAATAAATTCATCATTTATATACCTCATTTAAATATTCTGCCTTATCAACATATAATTTATTTAGAGTTTTCGAATAAACGGCTCCTACATTTATCAATCGTTCAATAACATCAGCTTCATAAAACTCTATTCCATATTGTTGTTCAATATCAGCAATAAAATCTTCTACATTACATGATCCATATTCCAACAACAAATCTTGAAAAAAATCATCCAATGTTTTCTTATCATCTGATTTATAAAATAAGATTGCTTTTTTAAGCATGCTACGATTTGTTGCACTATAAACAATACTTATTAACTTAGAATTAACTAGCAAACGTTCAAGTGAAATTATGCTAAACCCATCATCAATTAATCCATCATGAAAACCATCTTTTATGATAGATTCTAATGTAAAATAATGATTCTCTGATACAAAGGATTCCACATTTCTTATAAAATTCTTAAAATTTCTCACAAAAAAATCTCTATTCTTAATAAATGTTAAATTTAGATATTTTTTCTCAGCAATTTTTAATATTTTGTACTCTGATTCCATATATGGGATAATCACTGGCTTTTGGTTTAACGCATATACAAGGGTAGGAGGTAATTCAGATAAATCTAAAATCCTCCGAGTTTTTATTTCTTCTTCTAATATAGCTTTTACACCTCTAAAATCAGATCTTATTATAAAATCTCCTCTCTGATAAAAACCCAAATTATATAAAACATCCGAGGTGATACTGATATCATATTCAGTATGTCGGGCTAATATTTTTTCAAAATCAGATACTAGATATATATTATCTAAAAGTTTCTCTTTCAATCCAGATAATTTACTAATCCTCTCCTCATCTCCAATATATAATTGTCCATTAATCAATACATCTGGTAAATTTTTACTAATAAAAGACGTGAGTGAATTTTCCTGAAGTCCAAACTCATTATAAATTTCTTTTGTAAAATCAGTAATCGAAATACCATTTCGAATAGCAATTTGCTGCTTAATAAATGTTACTTTATCTATGTCCCCCTTTGTAAATTCTGGATTACGTCGTAAAATAATATCAGGGATAACAAGTTCGTATGTCTTACAGAGATTATGTAACTCGGAACCTGAATAAATCTCCAATTCTTTCATCAGCTCTAGATGATTTTTAAAAATCAAATCCATATGGTAACAACCAAATTCAATATCTGTAAATATTTCTTTTATTTTAGCTATCTTATCATCATCAATATCAACAGAATAGTGCCTATAACCCTTACCATTTGAATAAATGACATTTTTGTAACGTTCGGCATTATTCATTAAAGATAAACTATTGTTTACCTTTAATTTAGGTAAATTTAACTCTTCAGCTTCTGAATTATAAAGATAGAACATATCATCTGATGTAAAATACTGCTGAGTTTCAGAATACTTTGATAAAGTGTGTATCAATAACTGCTCTCTATTCATATACTTTTTAAGATAAAGAGGCTCAATTATTCTTTTTACTTCTTCAGAATAGTCTCCTCTAGCTAACTCATCAAGAATATCTACAGAACCTTTTTTATACTTCAGATCTAAAAAATTATATACTCGACTATCCTCATGGAAAACAAGTGTAAATATATCCTCGGGTATATCAAAAGAGGAATAAATATCTGAGAATTTTTCTTCTTCAATAATCGGGGGTAATTGAAATAACAATCTTTGTAATATTTGATATACCCTTTGTTTGCTGATACTATACTTCTCTCCTATTTCTTGAAGCGATAGCCCATCTAGCCTATATTTTAGAAATTCTATATTTTTTATTTTTTGTTCTAACACATCTTCAAGATGCTCGCTTTGTACAATATCTATCAATTTATGATTATTTTCAAGCTCTTGATTAGATTCTTTTTTGAATTCTCTAGTTGGGAATTTAATTAGGCTCTATAATATTTGTAGTGGGTAAATCCCCTATAGATATTATGGAGCCTATTTTGTTGTAGAAAAAAAGTCCCATAAGATCTATAATGAAAAGTGACCAAACAACTCATTAGAAAGATTCATATGGAACAATTACATTTTATCACAAAACTACTCGATATTAAAGACCCCAATATCCAAATTATGGATGTTATTAATAGGAACACACATAAAGAAATCATCGCTAAATTGGATTATGAGGCTCCACCTTGTCCTGATTGCGGAAGTCTAATGAAGAAATATGACTTTCAAAAACCGTCTAAAGTTCCTTACCTTGAAACGACTGGTATGCCTACTAGAATTCTCCTTAAAAAGCGCCGTTTTAGGTGCTATCATTGTTTGAAAATGATGGTAGCTGAGACTTCTCTCGTCAAGAAGAATCACCAAATCCCTCGTATTATCAACCAAAAAATTGCTCAGAAGCTGATTGAAAAAAATTCTATGACTGATATTGCCCATCAGCTGTCCATTTCAACTTCAACTGTCATTCGCAAGCTCAATGACTTCCGTTTTAAGCATGATTTTTCTTGTCTTCCTGAGATTATGTCTTGGGATGAGTACGCTTTTACTAAGGGAAAGATGAGCTTCATTGCACAAGATTTTGAAAAGCTCAATATTATCACTGTTCTTGAGGGACGAACACAAGCTATTATCCGAAATCACTTCCTTAAATATGATAGGGCAGTCCGATGTCGAGTGAAAATCATTACTATGGATATGTTTAGTCCCTACTATGACTTAGCTAGACAACTTTTTCCGTGTGCTAAAATCGTTCTAGATCGTTTCCATATTGTGCAACATCTTAGCCGTGCTATGAGTCGTGTCCGTGTCCAAATCATGAATCAGTTTCATCGAAAATCCCATGAATACAAGGCCGTCAAGCGCTACTGGAAGCTCATCCAGCAGGATAGTCGTAAATTGAGTGATAAACGTTTTTATCGCCCTACTTTTCGTATGCACTTAACGAATAAAGAGATTCTTGACAAGCTTTTGAGCTATTCAGAAGACTTGAAACACCACTATCAGCTCTATCAGCTCTTGCTTTTTCACTTCCAGAATAAGGAACCAGAGAAATTTTTCGGACTTATTGAGGACAATCTTAAGCAGGTTCATCCTATTTTTCAGACTGTCTTTAAAACCTTCCTCAAGGATAAAGAAAAGATTGTCAACGCCCTTCAACTACACTATTCTAACGCCAAATTAGAAGCAACCAATAATCTCATCAAACTTATCAAACGCAATGCCTTTGGTTTTCGGAACTTTGAAAATTTCAAAAAACGGATTTTTATCGCTCTGAACATCAAAAAAGAAAGGACGAGATTTGTCCTTTCTAGATATTAGCTTTTCTTCAACCCACTACAGTTGACAAAGAGCCTTTAATTAGTCCTTTTTTATATCTTAAGCGCAAAAATTCATATACTCTTCCATCGTTGAGACAATAAGTGAGAAATTGATCTTTTGTAATATAATAATTAGTATATAATTCAACAAACTGATCTACTTCTATAATTTTCGGTAACTCTCTTACTAATTTTCTTTTGCCAGATAGAATATTAGTATACTGTAAATTTAATAAATTGGAAATTTCTTTATTTGAATGCCCCTCAAGTGTCATTTTTAATAAATTGAGATCTTTTTCTAAATAAATTTTTGGCATGTTTTCATAAAATTCGTCCATTGTTTCAAATATAACACTATTATTTTCATACTGTACATTAAGTTTTTTTGTGAACTTCTTAGTTGGGAATTTAGTTAGACCTTTTTTATATTTTAAACTTAGAATTTCATATACCCTTCCATCGTTGATACAATAAGTAAGAAACTGATCTTTTGTAACATAATAATTAGTATATGATTCACTAAACTGTTCTGCTTCTGAAATTTCTGGTAACTCTCTTACTATTTTTTTTATATCAGATAAAACCTTAGTATACTGTAAATTTAATAAATTGGAAATTTCCTTATTTGAACGCCCCTCAAGTCTCATTTTTAATAAATTGAGATCTTTTTCTGAATAAATTTTTGGCATGTTTTCATAAAATTCGTCCATTGTTTCAAATATAACATTGTTATTTTCAGTCAATTTTTCCTCCATATATCAAACGTTAATTTTCTTCAAATATTATATTCTATACTTGCCTTATGCCTTCTATAGTTAACTGATAAAATTATACTTTACCTTAGCTACCTTTTGAGTTTTATTTCTCTCTTCAACTGAAAAATAATATCATCATTCAAAGTAAACTGTACTTTGATAATTATTGTACATAGATACGCCTTAACAATAATACCTACTTGTATAAGTTGAACTATAAGGTAAGTTTCTATTGCCTTATAAACCCTATTTAAAAACCAAAAATCCCACTAGATAGTAAGTCTAGAACTTATATAGCAAGTCAATACACTTTGTTGTGATTTACAAGATGTTTGGTGTATTATTTTTAGAACCAAGTTTATTTTTCTATTTCAATTTAATTAAGGAAAAAATTCAGCTACTTACTATCCTTGCATTATATCATAAAAGAGAAAACACGATAATGCTTGTCAAATATTTCACGAGAAACATACTGCACCTGGCGCTATTTTTTCTTGAACAAGCGGATGTAGTCCTGTTTGCTATGAATAATATCTGATACAAAGACAGCTTTTCTGTCCTCTAAAATATGATAGAAGGCTAGGTAATCGCCTAAAATAATGCATCGAGTTTTGTATAGTGAGTATATAATACCTCCTACTCTTTCATCGGCATCAAATCCTGCTTCTGGGAAGACTTCAAGACGCTCCAAACCATAAAGAATATTCTTAACTGTGTTTGCTCCTGCCTGTTCTGAAAAGTAGTTAGCTGAGATATAATCTTTAATACCTCTTAGCTGTTCTTGTACCGTTTCGGAGATAATAAGGCTATATGCGTTCTCGTTAAATTCCAAGGTTAGCCCTCACTTCATCAAGGCTGTAAGTTCTTCCATGTTCTAAATCGTCAAAGCTACGGGCAATTTCAGCACGCAATCCTGATAGAAGTTCTTCTCTTTCTTTGTCTACTTGAGTTTCAAATGGCAAGGCTTTATTTTCTACAATGTGTTCTAAAAACAAGTTAAAACTAGCTGTCATATCAAGATTTTGCGCTGTAATAATAGTTTTGGCCTTCTCTAACAAGGCTTTATTAGTCTTAAAGTTCACCTGTGTGTTTTTTTCTAAAACATTCATAGTGGTACCTCCTTTTAGACTATTATATCACTTAAAACTATACAGGTCTAGTTACGTATATATACTTATAGCTATATACTTAAAAGCTATTGTAAAATGTAAAAAAGCACTAAGGGAAAGCGTCCCAAAGTGCTTAGTTTCAAGGCCCCAAAGCCTATCTTATTCAATAAAATATTACAACATTTTGTTGTAGAATTCAACGACAAGTGCTTCGTTGATTTCTGGGTTGATTTCGTCGCGTTCTGGTAAGCGAGTCAATGAACCTTCCAATTTTTCAGCGTCGAATGATACGAATGCTGGACGTCCAAGAGTAGCTTCTACTGCTTCAAGGATAGCTGGAACTTTCAATGATTTTTCACGAACTGAGATCACTTGACCTGGAGTTACGCGGTATGATGGGATATCAACGCGTTTTCCGTCAACAAGGATGTGACCGTGGTTTACGAATTGACGAGCTTGACGACGAGTAGTCGCAAGACCAAGACGGTAAACAACGTTATCCAAACGACGTTCCAAAAGAAGCATGAAGTTGAAACCTAGGATTCCGCCTTTGATTTTTGTAGCTTGTACGAACAAGTTACGGAATTGTTTTTCACCTACACCGTAAGTGAAACGAAGTTTTTGTTTTTCAGCCAATTGCAAACCGTATTCTGACAATTTAGAACGGTTGTTTGGTCCGTGTTGTCCTGGTACGTAGTTACGACGTGCCAATTCTTTACCTGTACCTGTAAGTGAAAGGCCAAGGCGACGAGCTTGTTTCCAAGATGGTCCTGTATAACGTGACATGTGAATGTCCTCCTGATATAAATAATATTTCGGTGGAAATAGTCACTTAGAAAGCCCTGATTCGTGCAGATGCCCTTCGCCTAAACAGCCAAGGTTACTTATCATAAGACACCTGTTGACGAGCTTCATGCTTTCCTGCTGATATTTCGCACAAAATCCATTCTACCATGAATGGCTGGATTTGTAAAGGGGTTTTAAGCTTTATTTTCATTGCCAGAAAGGTTTAGAACGAGGGTAAAGGTGCTTCCTAGACCGTACTGGCTGCTGACTGTAATTTCTCCACCCAATTGATGGGCCAATTCACGCGCAATCGCAAGCCCTAAGCCATGACCACCTGTTTTCATGTTACGCGAAGTCTCTACACGATAAAGGCGTTTGAAAATATTCTCCAAATCCTCTGGGGCAATCCCCTGTCCCTCATCTGTCACACTGATTGAAAGACGGCTATTTTCCAGCTTAGCCACCACTTCCAGCTTGGTTCCTGGAGCTGAGTATTTAAAAGCGTTATTGACCAGATTCACCAAGATACGAGAAAGTTTGGCATAATCTCCCTCAATCCGGGCAGACTCTGGAATTACCTGCAAATGGACATCTCGCTCTTCCTGCTCAATCAAGAACTGAAATTCACTCATGCACTCAATCAAGAGCTGGTCCAGAAAAATGCTGTCTTTGCTGGTCGTTTCGACCTGATTTCTAGCTGTGTTTAGAGTCAAAAAATTCAACTCCTCAACCAGTTTATTGAGTCTTTCTGTCTGGCGTCCAATGGTTGCTAGATAATGGTCCTGTTCTCCTTCCTTGATAACCCCATCCAAAATCCCTTCTACCGTCGCTTGGATCGAAGTGATAGGGGTCTTGATATCATGCGACAGCTGGGCAATCATCAAACCCTTTTCTCGCTCGCTTTCTTCCAAGGAATCAAAGGTGGCCTGCAAATCATGGGACATTTCATTGAAAGCTTGGCCTAATTGTTGAAATTCTACAGGGCCTTGAACCTCCAGACTTGATGGAAAGTCCTTGTCCGCTACCCGCTTGGCATGTTCCTTGAGTTTGCCCAATGAAGTAAAGACAGGCGACAAGAGAAAGAGACTAATCCCAGCACCGACAAGGCTGGCAACGATGGTCATTCCAAGCAGAAAGTAAATCTCGCTTTTCTCAATCAGCATTTTTTGAACAGCCCAAAAAACCACGATAATCGTTAGGAGTGTTGAAATGATATACCCCACTAAAATATAACTTTTTAATTTCATTGACTACCTCGTGCTTTCTCAATTTTGTAGCCCAAGCCCCAGACGGTTTTGATGGTCGGTGTTTCTGCACTAGCATGTTTAGCCAACTCCTGTCGAAGAGCATGAATATGAACGTTCAAGGTATTGGTATCATCCACATAGTCTTCCTGCCAGACTTTTTCATAGAGGTCTGTCTTAGAGAAAACGCGCTCTGGATTACTAGCTAAAAGCCATAGAAGTTCGAAGGATTTGACGGTCAAATCCAGCGCCACATCTCCGACTTGGACCTCATGGCTACCATGATTCATCCGTAAATCCCCGAGACTGACAACCTCTGTCTCACCTCCACGATGAAGGCGACGCAAGATATTGTGGACACGCAAAACCAGCTCACGAGGGCTAAATGGCTTGGCAATAAAGTCATCTGCCCCTAAGCTCAGGCCATAAATCTTGTCCTGCTCACTGGTTTTAGCCGTGATAAAGAGAAAAGGCTGATCTGGAGATTGATACTGAACTTCGCTAATCAAATCATAACCATCCATCCGAGGCATCATGATATCTGTAATAATCAAATCAATCGGTTTTCGCTTGAAGATTTCCAAGGCCTCTACTCCATCATGGGCCACCAAAACCTGATATCCTGCCTGAACCAGATAACGTTGATGAATATCTGTGATTTCTACCTCGTCGTCAACGAGTAAAATTGTCTTTCCCATCTGTCTCTCCTTTGAAAAAAACAGTGCTATACCACAATAGTATAACACTATTTTAATCTCTTTACGAACATTCTAAACGATATCTGGATTTTTCATATCCTAGATAGAAAGTCTGTAGCTAGACTAGTCATTTTCTTCTTTTTTAGCTTTCAAACCGAGTCCACCTAGAAGTCCGGCCAAGGCGAGTCCAAAGAAACCAAGAGTAGCCATTGATGTTTGGGCTTCACCAGTATATGGAAGCATGTCTTTTTGGTCTTTCATTTGATCAGCCATCATTGGACTTGATACCTTGTTATTAGATACCATCTTGCCTTCATCAGACATTTTGCTTGAGGCTGCTGGAGCTTGATCTTGTTTCATGCTTGGTGTTGCCATAGGCTGGCTAGCATTCATGGTTTTGTCCTGCTCTTTGTTAGGCATCATCTTATCCTGACTAGCAGCTGGCATTTTAGATTTCATCTCATCTTGATTGGCACTAGGCATTTGAGCGTTCATCTTAGATGCATCTTGATGACTATTCATCATTGGAGCCGGCATAGCTGAACCATTAGAAGATGGGACGAAACCTGACTGCATCGGAATTAGAGACTGATGTCCATGCAAGTTCACTGTCAAATCTTTTGTCGCTACGAGATTGCTCAAATCAGCCTTGCCATCTTTGGCACCGTATACCTTGATAGTTGCCTTGTAGCTTTGAGTGCCGTTTTGTTTCAAGAGGTCTAGAAGTTCTTTATCTGATTTGCCTTGAGTTCCTGCCAAGTCTACTTCATAGAAGTAAAGGCCTTTGCCCAAGTTTTCTACTGGTGGGAGAGCGGGGTTTTTAGCTGAACCGTTGTCTGACCATGGGGCCTGGTCAGAAGCTTTCAAAATCAGACGAGTTAACATACCGTCACCAGCGAAAAATTCGTATGGAATAACTTGATTGACACCAGCTGTGAATGGGCCTGGGAAGTTCGCTTTGTCCAAGTAAGTTGCTGGAACATCCACTGTGTCTTTAGTATTATCAGCTACGCCTTTTTGGACTTCAGCTGGAGTAGTCAAGCCATTCAAGTTGACATTCAAATCTTTTGTCGCTACGAGGTTGCTCAAGTCTGCCTTGCCATCTTTAGCACCGTACACTTTGATAGTAGCTTTATAACTTTGAGTACCGTTTTGTTTCAAGAGGTCTAGCAAGTCTTTGTCTGATTTTCCTTGAGTGCCTGCCAAATCTACTTCATAGAAGTAAAGGCCTTTGCCCAATTTCTCTACTGGTGGAAGGGCGGGATTTTTAGCTGAACCATTGTCTGACCATGGAGCCTTGTCTGAGGCTTTCAAGATGAGACGAGTCAACATACCGTCTCCGGCGAAGAATTCATATGGAATGACTTGGTTGACGCCGGCTGTGAATGGGCCTGGGAAATTCGCTTTATCCAAGTAAGTGGCTGGGACGTCTACTGTGTCTTTGGTATTGTCAGCTACGCCCTTTTGCACTTCAACTGGAGTAGTTAAGCCATTCAAATTGACATCCAAATCCTTAGTCGCTACGAGGTTGCTTAAATCGGCCTTGCCATCTTTAGCACCGTAAACCTTGATAGTTGCCTTGTAACTTTGAGTGCCGTTTTGTTTCAAGAGGTCTAGAAGCTCTTTATCAGATTTACCTTGGGTGCCTGCCAAGTCTACTTCATAGAAGTAAAGTCCTTTGCCTAATTTTTCTACTGGTGGAAGAGCTGGATTTTTAGCTGAACCGTTGTCTGACCATGTAGCCTTGTCTGAGGCTTTCAAGATAAGACGAGTCAACATACCGTCACCAGCGAAGAATTCATATGGAATGACTTGGTTGACGCCGGCTGTGAACGGACCTGGGAAGTTGGCTTTATCCAAGTATGTAGCTGGAACGTCTACTGTGTCTTTAGTATTGTCAGCCACACCTTTTTGAACTTCGGCTGGAGTGGTTGCTGGTTGAGCTTCATTTGCTTCACGGTCTTGTCCAGTAACTGCAGGAGCAGGATTTGTCACAGGTTTAACCGCATCTTCTGTTTCTTTCTTAGACTCTGGTTTTGCTTGCACTTCTTCTTTAGGTGCTACTACTTGGTCTTTAGCAACTACATCCGTTTTTTCTGGAGAACTTGTAGTATCCAAGCTTGCTTTAGGTGCTGAGTCTGCCTGTTCTGAAGGAAGAGCTGTATCGACTGCTTCTTTGAGAAGTTCTGCTGGCAAGTCGCTCTTTTCACTCACTGAAGCAGCATCTGGTACGACTTGAGCAGGGGTCGGATTGACTACATCGGCACGTACCGAACTTGGTTGCCCAACTAGAACAAAGAAGCCACTGGCCACAACAACTGAGGCAACACCGACACTGAGACGGCGAATAGACCAACGAGTATATCTTTGATTTGGATTGAATTTCATAGGATTCTCCTTAGAGTTTTTCTTTATTTGATGACTCTAGTATAATCTCCTAAAATTAAAAAGGATTAAGAAAAAGTTAAAATTTTTCTTAAATCTCTCTTATAAAATACTTATATTAATTAAATCCATAAACAGATTTGGTGATTTGATAGACGACATTGGAAAGTTTGCGAGCTGGCAAGACAGAATGTTTGGTCAAACGGCTCAACATGGTCTTCCGGATAGCCTGAAAAACCTCTGGATTTTCCTTCTGAATATAGGTCCACAGCTCCCGTTTTTTGGCAAGATGCTCTGCTGTGCCTGCTCGGTTGAGCAAGGCACTAGAAATCACCGTCGTAATCTCAATATGATTCAGCAGATATTCTCGCATTTTTGGATGACTCACTTGGGATAAATCAAGCTGGTCTACCAAGAGTCGATTGACCTTGAGTTGTTGATCAATTCGCTTAATCATCACTTGCTCATTGACAGACTGGTCCTCACGCCCAATCAAATAACGATAGAAGTCGACAGGCAGATAGTACATTGTCTTGACCTGCTGAAGGGGGGTAAAGACAAAGAGATTATCGACATAAAAAGTATGCTCAGGCAATTGGAACTGACTCGCTCGCAACAAATCTGTCCGGTAAATCAGCGAGTGCATCATGATATACTGGCCTTTGGAGAAATTTCCGACCTGGTCCCAGCCAAAAATCTGTTGGACAGGCAAGACTGACTCATAACTCATACTCTTCTTACGAGACTGGCCTTCCTTTTCATAGACAAAATTGGTCACAAAGGCATCAACTCCCTGACCCTCATTCTCTAGTTCCTGCAAGGTTTCAAGAATCTTTAGGTAAGCACGAGGATCCACCCAGTCATCACTATCAACTACTTTAAAATAACGACCAGAAGCCTCTGCCAAGCCTCGATTGACAGCACCGCCATGGCCCTTATTTTCCTGATAGATGGCTCTAACGATGCTAGGATACTTGCTGGCTAAACGCTCAGCGATTTCCTGAGTCTGGTCCTGAGACCCATCATTGATAATCAAAATCTCAACTTGCTCACCACCAATCACTAGCGACTCCACACAGTAATGAAGATAGGCTGCGGCATTATAGCTAGGAATGGCGATAGACAATAACTTCATAATCTACTCCTTTAGGGGACTGATTTTTTCTTACTCTCTTGTCACTTCTTTCTATTTTACCATAAAGTCCAGTTTTTGAAGGACTTTTACTAGAATGCAAGAGGTTCTAGTCTCAATTGGAATACAGGTCTCTCTATTTCCTATCTTGAACATTAAAAAAGAGGGAATTTCCCTCCTTAGGAATTTAACTCTGCCAAATCATCTAGATATTGGTTGTTAATGACCGCCAAGATATAGGCATCTGCCCTCAAGAGATCATTGGGACCAAACTGGACATCTAGCGGTGAATTTTCTTGTTCACGAAATCCTAGGACATTGAGGTTGTATTTGCCACGTAGATCTAGCTGGCTCAGGCTTTGACCTGCCCAGACACTAGGAATCTTCATCTCCACGATAGACACATTTTTATCCAGCTGAAAGACATCAACATTGTTATGAAAGAGAATGGTCTGCGCTAGAGACTGCCCCATTTCATACTCAGGTGAAATCACCGAGTCAGCACCGATTTTTTCTAGCACCTTCTTAGCTGTCTGGCTTTTGACCTTGGCAATAACCCTTGGTACCCCTAGACTCTTACAATGCATGACTGCAAGCACACTCGACTCTAGATTTTCCCCTGTTGCCACTACAACCGTATCACAGGTATCAATTCCTGCAGTTCTGAGGAGTTCCTCATCTGTGATATCGCCAACAACTCCACGCGCCAAAACAGGCTCAAATTGATTGATTCGCTCAGCGTGGTCGTCAATGGCAATGATATTCATATCTTGCTTGGCAAGGGCCATCAGGACACTACTCCCGAAAATCCCCAAACCTAAAATTCCAATCGTACGATCTGACATCATTCTTCCTTTCTTATCCAATACTAATATCTGCTTTCATATACTGAATCAAATCTTTCTTATCAGGCTGGTAATCCGCTAGACTAACCAGCAAGGTCAAGGGACCAATACGGCCAATAAACATGAGCACCATGACAATGCTGAGAGCTAGCTTGCCCAATTCTGGCGTCAGATTTGCCGTTACCCCAACTGTCGCAAGGGCTGAAATGGTCTCAAACATGAGGTAGATAAATCGCGGTGTTCCTTCTGCCGTAATTCCCAACAACACCAAGCCCAACAAAAAGGTCATCAAAAAGATAATGAAGACACTAAAGGATTTTTGGACTGTTCGAGCCTCAATGGTTCTCTGCGCAACATTGGCATGAGGTAAGCCCAGCAATTCACTACGAGCAAAGACCAACAAGACAAAGAAAGTCGTAATCTTGAGACCCCCAGCCGTCCCTCCAGGCGCTCCTCCGAGAAACATCTGTAGGATATAGATAAACAAGGTCACAGGCCGAGCTTGAGTGTAATCAATAGAAGCAAAGCCAGCTGTTCTCATGCTGACGGCTTGGAAAAAGCTAACCAGCACTTTCTCTGGAACGCTGAGATTGCCAATAGTTCCTGGATTGTGCCACTCCGTAAAGAGGGTGGATACTGTCCCAAACAGCAAGATCCCTGCAGTCAAGAAGAGAACCAGTTTGGTGTGGAAACGCAGACGGCGTTTTTTCTTCTTATCAAACTGGGTTGCCAAGTCAAACCAGACCATAAAGCCAAGACCACCTGTGATAATCAAGCCAGCAATGACCAGATTGATCAAGGGATCCGTCTGAAAAGCCACTAAACTGCTACTACCGAAATTATCAAAACCAGCATTACAAAAGGCTGAAATAGCTAAAAAGATGGAGGTGAAAATACCCCGTCCCCAGCCGAACTCAGGAATAAAACGGAAACTAAGAAGAAAGGCACCCAAGCCCTCCACCAGAAAAGTCGTCAAAAAGATAGATCGCATAAAGGCCTTCAGCGACCGAGTCTCCCCGTAACTAAAGCTTTCCTGAATAGTTTCACGACTGCGAAGACTGAGCTTTTGCTTCCCCTGAATATAAAAGACCCCGATAAAAGTCATGAGCCCCAGACCACCAATCTGTATCAAGAGCATACAAATCAACTGCCCCCAGACATTATAGGTAGTAGCTACCGGTTGCGTAGAAAGGCCGGTTACACAGACCATAGACACCGTCGTAAAAAGATGGTCAAAATAAGTGGCCTGCGAACCACTCGCTTGGACAAAAGGCAAACTCAAAAGGAGAGAGCCTATAAAAATAACTCCAGCGAAACTTAAAAAGATGCGACGAGCTGGCGAAAGTCCGCCCAAGGCTCTCTCAATTTTTTTCACAAATAATTTGAATAACATACATCCATTGTACCATAAAAAGTAGGAGAGTAGCTATATCTGAAAGGCTATCTCAAGGCAGAGTTCCAAGGCCTTCTCGAAAGCTTCTGAACCCCAGTCACGACTATCGTACTGGTCCAAGTCTGCTAAGGAATCAGCTGTAAACAACAACTCTCCCCAGAGAACCCCACGCAGTTGGGCTACTGCTGCAAGCGCAGAACACTCCATCTCCACAACAGCACAGCCTTCTTCCTTGCGATAAGCCACCTTTTCAGCCGTTTCTCGGTAAAAACCGTCTGTCGTCCAGGTCATGACTTCTTCATAGGGAATCCCTTTGGCTTCCAACACTCGCTCAATAGCAGCAGTAGCCTCTGGCTGAATTTCCATATAGCGAGAAGGTGCCACATAGTGATAGCTAGCACCTTCGTCTCGTAAAGCCCGAACAGGGACTAGAAAGGCATTTTCTTCTATATCAGCCAGTACACCACAGGTTCCAGTGGAAATAATCTGCTCCACACCATATCCAATCAACCAATCCATAAACTGGGCTGCTGGAGCTGAACCAACAGGAGCCTGAGCCAGACAGACCTCCTTGCCCTTGTAGCTCATGACGTAGACTGGATAGGTCTTGGTGGCAGAAAGGAATTCGCCGACACAGTCCGCCCCTACTTCCCTCGCATAACGGTCAATCTCCTCTTCTAAAAAAGCATAGACACACTTCTTTGGCAAGTGCAAGTCTAGCCCCTCGTGATTGGGCATGATAACCGCACGAGGATTATCATCAAACTCTAAAATAGGAATCGCATGTTTCTGAATCATGACCCACCTCCTCTAATTTTGTACTATTGTATCAAAAGCTGACTGAGTGTCAAGGAGGAGGCTGATAAATTGAGGAGAAAAAAGCATCCCAGTTACGAGATGCTTTTAAATTAATCAATGAAGCAAACTTTCTAAGAGATAGAGTAGGTAAATGTAGTCTGAGTAAAAGATGATGAAACCTACAAAAAAGAAACAACCTCCGCTGTTCCTTTTTACTTCTATTTCACAGATATCTCCTTAATCACACGCGCAGGATTACCAGCTAGGACAACGTTGTCGCCAAAGGACTTAGTGATTACAGCCCCTGCTCCAGCAACAACATTATTACCCAATGTCACTCCAGGAAGGACAATGACGCCTCCTCCAGCCCAGAAATTGTCACCGATGGTAATGGGCTTCCCGTATTCCACACCTGAATTACGTTCCTGCGGGTCCAGTGGATGGAGGGGAGTCAAAAACTGACAGTTGGGACCAATCATAGCATTGTCCCCGATGCGAATCGGACAAACATCCAGCATGGTCAAGTTCCAATTAGAATAAAAATTTTCCCCTAGATGGATATTGACTCCATAATCGACCACCAGGCGTGGATTGACATAAAGATTTTGTCCGGTTGACCCAAACCAAGCCTTGATGATTTCGACTCCCTTCAAGGGATCTTCTTCCTTGTTAAAGGCAGACTGTTTTTGGCGAGAAGCCTGAGCCAAGTCTCGCAATTCTGGATCCGATGGACGGTAAACCTCTCCCGCTATCATTTTCTGATATTCACTGGTCATTGTTTTCTTCTCCTTGTTCTCTACTATCATATCAAATTTTCTACATATCTGACTAGAATAAGGAGCACTTCCTACAATTGATACTCTGATTGTCATCATATCCTGTCTAAACGGATACGAGTCACAATTCCATCTGGGTCTGTGATTTCCAACTGGCTCGATGTCAGCCACTTGATTGGTGCGTCAACTTCTTGTGTTCGTTGCGCAATCGTTAGCAGTTCTTCCTTACTCGCAACCTCAATGACATAATAGGCTAAGCCTGGCAAGCCTTGCTTACGCGAAGCCAGATCTTTTCCTCCCCATTCGTTGACTGCCAAATGATGATGATAGTCCCCAGCTGCAATCCAACTAGCACTAGGCACACTGAATTTATCCTCTGACCCTAACACATTTTGATAAAACTGGCTGTACTTTCGACTATCCTTGACGGAAAGATGAATATGCCCCATTCTCGTACCTTCTGCCAGGATAAAGGGCTCTACTCTTTCCCCCAACTCATAAATGTCCTGCGCCGCAAGAGCCTCCGTCACTCCGATAATGCGTCCATCTTCTCGAATATCCCATGTGGAAACCGGCTTATCTCGATAGAGTTCAATGCCATTTCCCTCCAAATCCTGTAAGTAAAGGGCCTCACTGTAACCGTGATCTGCACCGCCGACAAGAGAAATCTGTAAATCTGTCAGGTGTTTTAAGACATCTGCCAAAGCCTTGCGTGTCGGCAAAAGAATAGCCAGATGGTAAAGACCATAATGTTCCCTTACTTCATCGCTCTCTTGTGCTTGAATCAAGTGTACCAAGGCTTTTCCTCCAAGTCCCAGAATGACCTCTGTCTCAGTTTGAGATAAGATTTCTAAACCAATAACTTGCTGATAAAAGGCTGTTTGACTTGCCAAATCCTTTACATTTAAAACTGCCTCTGCCAAATAAATGTGACTCTTGTATTCATAGGTCATAAATGGTTCTCTTTTCTCATTGTAATTCTTTTCGTTACAACTATTATATAATTTCCATCAAGAAAGTCAAGCCAGACAATTTATAGATTATGATTCTGTAATCTTGTCTATATGGGATTAGAACGAGAAAATCTACAGAGAATTGATAATCAAACCATTGAAAATTTTTAACCAGCTCTAAGATGACTCTCATCTCAACCTCAACAGAAAAGGAGCGGATATGATATCCTACTCCTTTTTCTTGTCAGAAAATCTAATTAGAATTAGTCTTCTTTTTTCTTGCGAGCAAGAAATCCAAATCCACTCAAGACACCTAAAAGTCCAAGTGCTGCTAGGCTAGCATTGTCTTCTGTACCAGTGTTTGGAAGTTCATCTTGCCCTGTTTGAGGTAACTCTTCCCCAGATTCTGAGTGTTGCCCCTGAGATGACTTGTCCTCTTCTTGGGTAATCGCTTCATCTTGATAAGAACCTTCTTGTTTTGTAGGTTCATCAATCTTAACAGAATTTGACTGAAGGTATTCTTGATCCTGTGGTTTCGCTACGTCATCGCCTATTAACTCAGTATATAAATGGGTAACAATGCCATCTTTTTCATGGGTCATTGTATATCTATATTTCTTACCATTTTTCGATATGATATCAGATTTAGGAGCCAATTTACCAATTTGAATTGGAACGAGTTCTTCATTCGATTCAATAATAATATGACGAGTAATCAATAATGGAGCTACAGGACGAATCGCTGGTTCACCTTTCTCACTTACAACTCCTTCTGGCAATTCTGGTCGTACTTCCGGTTCACCCTTCTCACTCACAATACCTTCTGGTAATTCTGGTCGTACTTCCGGTTCTCCCTTCTCACTTACAACTCCCTCTGGTAATTCTGGTCGTACTTCTGGTTCACCCTTCTCACTTACAATTCCTTCTGGTAATTCCGGCTGTACTTCTGGTTCACCTTTTTCACTAAAGTATTCTAAAAAGTCATAAATAACTGTTTTTTCATTTTCATCAACTGTACCTATTTCAGGCGCTGATGTAGCACGATGTCCTTTGTAAAAATAAGACTTACCATCTTTTTGAAGTATTGTTCCCACTTTAGGAGCAGTAGACGTATATTCATCTCCTATAGAAGCATCTTGTGTTAGTAGTTTTCCTGCTGCTATTTCAGTAGTTGTTCCTTCTAACATGTATTTTGCAAATACATTTCCACCCGTTGCTAGTTTATAGACATAGGTAATTTCAGTAGTTCCTGATGCAACTTTTCCTGTCTCAGCCGGAGAGCCAGTTTTCAGTCCTACTAGTTTATATTTTTTACCATCTTTGGTGATTTCTTGTAGTTTTACCGTTGTAGCATCATATGAAACCTCTTTGTTTGTTGTCGTTGGTGTTCCTACTACTACTTTTTGATTATCCTTATTTAAGTAATATTTAGTTTCTGTAGAAGATATCACTGCATCTTTAACAACATCTGTACTTTCTTTAATAGAAGTTCCATCCGCTAATTCATACTTAACAATGACACTACCTTTACTCTCAGTAGTTTCTGTTTCTTCCTTAGCGTAGATGTTTTTAACATTAGTTAGTTGATCACTAATATGGTAAGCACGGGTTGGTTGGTATAAGTCGTAATAATGAATTTCACTATAAATAGGCTCAGATATTGACGCATGTTGTTCATATTTCGTAGGTGCGGCAATTCTATATCGAACTCCATCTTTTTCATATTCTTTATATAATTGGCCTAATCCATATTGATATCTAGTATCTTCACTATAATATTTCGAACCAAAATAGCCAAATCTATAAGCTAAATAAGTTTTTTCTGGTTGATTAGAATCATCATCTTCACTAGGATAATAAGAATCTGTACTCTTATCTCCTAGTTTAAAATCTACATTTACTTCAAACACATTTTTTACAAAATTTGCATTTGTTGGAACTTGGTCGACATACTGAATTGCTTTATGAGCCTCTTTAAACTTCGTGACATTTGCTTTTTCACTCTCGTAGTTAGCAGTGTCTTTAAACTCTTCAATATTTCCAACAAATTTTGGTTCTACTTTATCTCGAGAATTTTTCCATCCTACTGTAATTTCTTTTTCGCCAAACATTTCTTTTAGCTTAGTTATATATTCTGTCACATCGTTATATTTTACAAACTTTCCGTTTTCTCTTATATAACCATTAAACTCCTGATGTACAGAATAAGTAGGACGATTCTTATTATCTACTGCATTTTTATTTGTTAATGTAACCTTATAGATTTCTTCCCATGTCTTTTCTTTTTCAGAGTTAGTGACATCTTCGTCTTTTAAATCTCTTAATCTCTCATCTAAAAGATTATTTAAGCCTTCCTCTAATGCTTTCTCATTAAAAAATGCACCCGCCGTATACGCTTCTTGTTCCGTTGCTGTAGAAACAGATTCTTTTAATGCTACCTCATTTTTTTCAACAACTAATATAGTATCTCCTTCCTTAATTCCACCATCAGTTGTTATATTTTCTTTTGTAAAATCTTTAGCATCATTTTCACCTTGTTTAAATGTTTCAACAGCCCAAGAATCATTGGCTGTAGTTGGTTTTGTGGCTAAAACATACTTCCCATATTTTCCTTCATCAGTTTCAGAAACTAACCAAACTCGACTACCTTCTTTAATATTGTTATAGCGAATACTTCCATCTTCATTATGCAAGTTTCCAGGATTTGCATGTACTGTAATATCATTGAAAGTTGTTTCCTTAGTAGTCCCCTCATGTTTATCTACTTCTGTATCAATCTTATGATATTTTTCTCCGTTCTTTTCTAAAACTTTATCAGCTTCTTTGATTTTACTTAAAACATCATTAGTTAAATTTGCTACATTTCCTTCATAACGTTTGCCAAAAAGTCCACGAATTTTATAATCCATAGTAGTACTAGAAAGGTGTTTATCACCAACAGGAATTTCTACATCAGATTCTTCTTTCAGCACTTCGCCTTCTTTTGTGACATAAGAAATTTTTGAATCCTTAAAGTTATCTTCTCCTTGTTTTTTTATAGTTTCCTTTTCAACTCTGTCTAAATTATATTTGGCTCTACCTTCATTCTCGCGATGATTTCTTTCATATCCATCTTCTGTCCCCGTTGCATGATAATTCAAACCATCAAACACATGCATTTTTGGCATTGTATAGCTACCAGTACCATTACTCAACGTTTCCATTTCCACATTATCTTTTGCAGGTGTTACTGTAGTTTCATTAGCTGTATTTGTAGTTTCTTCAGCCAATACCGGACTAGCTCCAACAACCATCATCCCTAATAAAACAGACGCTGCACCAATTCCTTTATATTTACGTAATGAATATTTTTGAATTGTATCTTTTTTCATAAGGTCTTTTCCCTTTTATTTCTTTCTACTCATTATAAAAAATTATACTAACTATACTAGTATATCACTCTCAGTTTCCTTTATCAAACAATTATACATAAAGGAAATTAAAAAAAATAGATAATAAGATATCCAATAAAATCTCATTATCTATTTCATTTTTAGGCGTTCATGAGTGATAAATATCTCTTAGAAACTTGTTCTTTTGAATATCGATTCACAAACTTACTTGTATTTTCTAGCTCGATTTCTTTATCAGTCTCATATAAACACTTGATAAGATGCGCTAACTCCTCTGGTGTATCATATAAGCAAATATCTGAGTTCTTAGATGCATAATATTGATGAGCAATTTCAACATTAGAAAGCAAGGGAATCAATCCAAAACTCATAGCTTCAACACAGGCATTGGCAAATAATTCCTTTTGGGAAGTTGAAATATAGCCATCATGTTCCCAATAAGGTACCTCATCTACATATCCAACAACATGAATGGTAGATGGCAAAGTCGGATACTCTTTCTTCAATTTTTCAATATCTCCACCATATAAGAATACCTCTACAGGTAGGCCTTCTTGTTCTAACTTCCTAAAGGCTTCTATAATCCATTCTACCCTTTTTACCTTACTCATATTCCCTACATAACAATAGGAACTAGGCTTTCTTCTTTGCAATACTGCTGAGGAAACTTGAGGTGCAAAAATCGGTGGCATAAATTGTGCGTGATACCCTAAATCTTGCAAGATTGATGTTAATACTTCTGACGCTACTAAATATCTAGTTTTTCTTCTTAGATTATGAGCTGGATTTAGCAATACATTATCATGGATATATTCCCAATAGAGACGGTTTGTATTTTCTACAAAGCGCCATAATTTGGGAGTCACCACGTTATGTTGATCTCGAATTAAGATGTCTTTCTTATCTGTAAGACTGATTAATACCTGAATCAATAAGTCTTCATAGGTTAACCATTCTCCATCTTTATAATATAAATAATTGTCCTCCATCATATAAATGGGACTTGGTTCTTCTCTTGGCTTATAGTACCGTGCCCGCATCGCTGTCGAACCATCTCGATTTAACCATTCCAGTTCTTCTTTTTTATTTTTCTTTAAATATAATCCTGAAGTAAAATATAGGGTTTCGTCTTCTAATTCAATGCTAGCCACAAATCCATTAATAACAGTCATTTTTCCATTAGGATACCTATCAATGATATCAGAAGGGCGAATACTTAATTCATCATGACCAATATCTGATTGATAATGGCTTACACTCACTAATTCATCCCTTTGGAAGCCTATTTGTTCATAGCCAGCCTTCCAATCGGGTCGAACTTGAGGATGGGTTAAAATATATAGATGTCCCCAACCTAAATAATCTGCAATTTTCTTTCTGGATAATTGGGATGATTCAAATCCATATTTTCTAACCTCTCTTTGCCAGAGCCCTGGATGTATTGTAACCATTTTAGTCATAACAATCTCCTATCATATACGGTAACCTTTGCGACTCATTTATCTGTACTTGTTTGTCAGAAAGATTTACTAATCTGAATTATATCATATGAATCATACTTTTACTAGATTCTATCAATATACTTAACATCTACTTAATACCCCAATAAAAAATCCAAGCTAGTGCATGGATTTACATTTCCTAATATATATATTTATGCTACCAGCCAAGTGAAACCCTTTCAAACTGACAACCCAAGCGTCGCAATTCTTTTTGACGGTCCTCATAGTAGGGGAGGGAAATGCCTGTGATGGTCACATGGGGCAGGTCTTTAAGGTGCAGGCTGACGGATGAGGTAAAATGATAGACATGAACGAACTCGTATTCTTGAAAGAGTTGGGCTAGAACATCTTCAAAGATCAACTCCGTCTCCAAGTAGGTCACATCAGGGATAGTGAAGGTTTCCTTGGGATGGGGTAGATAGAGGTCAATGGCCAAGGCCTTGGCATAAGTGCTGATAAAGCGGATGGAGATCTGGTCGTCCTCTTCAGAGAACTTTTGTCCCAGCAGGACCTTGACCGTCTTGCCATTTGAAACAGGAGCTTGGGGCAGGTTAAAAAAATGCTCCAGATAAACCAGCTTTTCTCTAGCTACGACATGGTAGTCGCTGCGATAGAGGGTATAGTGCTTTTCCGTTCGCTCAATCAAGTCATCTCTGGTCAAGCCCAAAGGCCCTACCTGACTAGGTTGGAGAGACCAAGCATACATACCCAAGGGGTAAATATCCGCATAGCCATCATCGAAACTCATGAGGTGTTGGTAAGTAGAGCTAGCAACCAAGTCTAGAATCAAGCTATTGTCAAAGCTAGCATAAAAGATGGTGTCATAGTCGCCGGCAAGTTCCTGACAAATCTGAGCCAAGGCCTCTGCTGTCTGAGGATAGTGAACATGGTCAAAATCCTTAGCATAATGCTCCTGACGGGCATTTTTGACAGGACTGACATAAAGGCTGACAAATTCCTGATTAGGATAGAGTCCCTTGATATGCTGGGCAATCTTGGCCTGCAAGGGCGTTGTGGCAATGATGAGGTGTTTCATCTCTTTGATTCTCCTAGGTGGTGATGTTGCAGCAAGGTCTCAACGACTTCAAAGTCCAAGGCATCGTCGATATCATAAGAATAGAGTTTGGGCATTTCATAGGCTACTGTCTTATCTGTGTAAAAGGTCTCATCTCGTAGGTAAAGGTCCTTGCGAGAAATCCAAATACTACCGTTGGGATAGTAATAGACAGGCTCTTTCTGCCGAGCATAGTGCTTGGAAACCTGAGGCGGACGGATAAATGACGACTCCGCTAACTGCAAGTAAAGACTACGACTCTTGTCTGCCTTAACACAGGAAATCAGATGGTCGGCCCCAGACTGACAGTAGAGTTGATAGGACTCGACGAGGTGCTCCACCTCTCTCAAGGGTGAGGTCACCTGTAGATTCACAAAGACCTGCTCTTCCTCAAAGGGCTGTAAAAAGTCGTGTAAGGTTTCTAAACTAGAGGTTGTCGTCAAGGCCAATTCTTTTGGTCTGTGGACACAACGAATCTCTGGATAGACTTGTCGACAGAGTTCTAGATAGGCTAGTGAATCTGATGAGATCCAGATGTCACTAAATAGCTTGGAGGCTAGAGCGACTTCGATGGTATAGAAAACCAAAGGTTTGCCTGCTAGCGGTTTGATATTTTTATCCACTAAGCCGCGTGAACCCGAACGGATCAAAATGACGGCTATGGGCTTAGATTTTGCTTTCATATAGTCTTCCTTTAGTTTTCTATTGTATTGGACTAGTGAGAAAACTAGATTGATCAACTTACAACATCCTAGAAGTTCCTATCTAATAGTTCTCTATATATGTGAGCTACTTTTCCCAGAGAATAGCGAGAGGCTAAGGCTAGATTTTTTTCATTTAATAGATAAAAATCAGGCTGTTCCATCTCTTCTATCTTTTGAATCAACTCTGATTTGGTTTTAAACAAGTTGATGGCATTGGACTGGCTAGCATAGAGACGATGGGCAATCTCCACATCTGATAACAAAGCCAACAAACCTTGATTGAGGGCTTCAACACAGGCATTAGCAAATAACTCTGTGTAACTTGCAGACAGATAGCATTGGTGCAGATGATAAGGCACTTCGTCAACAATACCTTTAAAGTGAATGGTTGACGGAAGATCATATTGATTCTGTAATTCTGCTAGACGTTCCTCTGAGCCACCATAAAAGGTAATCTGGGCCTTGGAGCCACGTCTGTAGAGTTCGATAAAGGCTTCAATGACAAGTTCAACGTTCTTGCCTTCTCTCATATGACCCACTAGGCAATAGTCCAAAACAGGTCCGATTTTTCTTAGCTGACCCAATTTTTCTATAAACATTGGTGGTAAAAACTTGGTGTCATACCCTTGTTTCGCCAAAGTATCAGTCAACACTTCACTGGCGACTAGGTATTTATTTGTCTTGCGCAGATTGGCGAGGCGTAAGTCTCGCATGACATTTTCATGGACGACTTCATAGTAATTTTTGTCCGTATTTTCCATATAACGCCAGAGACTGGGTTTGGGTACGATTTGTTGATCACGGATGAAGAGGTCGCTTTGTTTTGCCCATCTTGCTAGGAACTTAACTAACAAGTCCTCTTCAGAACGGATTTCTCCTCCTATGCGGTAGATATACTCTGGATAAAAGATGGTTACAGGAGAGGGGTCTTTGAAGGGATCGATAAAGCGTCCTTCCAGAGCCAATTCTCCATTTTCATGATACCAACGAAGTTCCTTTTCCTTGAAATCTTCAAACAAGAAGGGCCCCTTGGTATAGTAATATCTGCCCGAGCCATCTCCTAGGGTAACTGAGGCCACAAAACCGTCTTCATTGAGTTCAACCTGATCTCCATCTGCTAGCGTTAAACTTTCTGGTTTCACTGATAAATCTGCATGGCCTATATCTGAAAAACTATGAGGGACGCAAATCAGTTATTTTTCTAAAAATCCTAACTTGATTAAATCTTTCTTCCAATCAGGTCGTAGCTGGGGACTTGACATGAGGTGGACGTAGTCTAAGCCTAGATGTCGTGCGATACGCGATCGATAGACTTGGGTACTCTCAAAACCATAGCGATGGATTTCCTTGACTGGATGAATGGTGACAATTCTCGACATGATGTAGACTCTTTCTCTCTTATTTTCTGCTTACAAAGGAAAAACCACCCTCACAAAAAGGCGAGGGTGGTTCATCCGTTACAATGCTCGGGGATTTCCTAGCAAGTTCCCCCTCAAAAGGACTTTATGCTATTCTATCACAAAGACCGACCATCTGCAAGATAGACTGCCTTAGACAGGATAGCTTGGGGGAGTTTTCTTATTGTTTATAAATCGATTCTCTGAAATCATCTGTGCTACGTAGGTAGGCATTGAAGATTTTTTGTTTACAACTTTCAAGAAAATGGAGAAGGTAAACTAGCCTTCCCCATTTTAAGGTTATATCATTTTGCAACTTTGTTGTAAAAAGCTATTGAAACAGACTATTTGTTCATTAGTTGCCTAGTTTACCCATTCACCATTACCATTTACACGGTAACCATCTGGTGTTGTTGTGCTCACAGCCAAAGCTCCAGAATCGTAGGCATAGTACCAGTGCGGTCCGACTTTAAACCAACCTGTCTTCATGATACCAGATGCATCAAGGTAGTACCAGACTCCATTTTCTTTGAGCCAGCCTGTCTTCATAGCTCCTGAGCCATCAAAGTAGAACCATCTATTTCCGTCTGTACCCCAGCCTGTAAACATAGCACCTGAGCTACTCAAGTAATACCAGCTACCATCTACTTTTACAAATCCAGTTTGCATGACACCTAGGTCATCCAAGTAGTACCATTTACCATCCGTTTTCACCCAGCCTGTCTTCAGATCACCAGACTCATAGAAATACCATTTTCCATTAGATTGCACCCAACCAGATTGGTCTGAACTAGAAGTTCTAAATTCTTTCAGCGCTTTTTCTACAACGACTGCTTTACTTTTTACTGTTGAAAGGTTTGAGGAGGTCACTTCTGTATACTGAATAGCAGGACCATATCCACCAGCCAATTCCTCTGAAGAAGCATCATCACCTAAAGCTAGAGAAATCGTTGCTACTTTCTGAGAACTAGCTGCATTTTTAAAAGCAGCGAGCCCCACATAGGTAAATTTAGAATTGATCAAAGCCTCATAATAACCTGTAAATTCTTTAGATGTTCCACCCTTCTTTTTCGCTACATAATTTGCCTTCTCAGCATGCCAATTTTCAATTGCTTTTAGAAAACCTTCATAGTTCACATCTAAAGCTTCTCCTCTTATACTATTACTAGATGGAAAAGCAGTCCAGATTTCTTTCGTAGAAAGACGCTCAGGTTTCAGAGTTACTGACACCTCAGTAGCTCGTACAAAAGCAGTTTTCTCAAGATCAGTAGACCATTTGATAGGAACATACTTATCTACCAAGCCTTCGTCAGCTGCCTCTTTACGGATAGCATTGATGGCATCTAAGATAGCTTGTTGGTCTGGAGTCAAAAATTCTCCCTTTAATCCAACCAAAACATTGCCACTAGCAGGGTTAAGCACTTCTGAACTCAAGACATTTTCATTTCTACCATCTGCAGATTGTGTTGCCACAAGTCTGTCATTGGCAAAAACATCATTTGTCAAAACTGCTCCAGCTAAAGTCAAAGCCAAGGCGCTAGCAAATACAATTTTCTTCATTTTTTTCTCCTTTTATCCTTTAGATAGGACAGGTATTTTCAATATTAAATTATATCATATTTTCCTATTCTTTGCCCATTTCTACTAATGTTATAAGGTAAATACTATTCCCCAAAAAGTAGAAATTCCTATCCTTTTATTTCACAACAAGCTCATAACGTGTCTTGCTTGTAAAGGTTTGACCTGCTTTGAGAATGACTTGGTCTTTGAGGTCACTGTGAATGGCATCTGGTAAAGCTTGCGCTTCAAGGGCAATCCCATTGTGCTGTACCATTGGCTGACCTCCTATGATGACACTCTCATCCACAAAGTTTGCTGTGTAAACTACAAAGCAAGGAGCTTCTGTCTTGAAAAGCAGGAAGCGACCTGAGTTTTGGTCATAAAGGAATCCAGCATTGTCATGACCTGCAGGAAGAGCGAATGGATGATCCAAACCAGATACCAGCTGGATTTGCTCATCTTCCTCTGCAAAGATATCCTTCAACAAGGCACCATTGTAGATGTGTTTAACCACATCACGATTGGCATCTGGAGTTTTGGCAGGAACACCGTCGGGAGCGATTGGGTAAATGCCCTCTGTATTTAGTTGGAAGACATGGCGGTCAATCGTCTGCGTGAAATCACCAGACAAGTTGAAATAGCTGTGGTTGGTTGGATTGACCAGCGTATCTTGATCGGTTGTCACCTTGTAGCTGATTTCATAGGCACCAGTTTCTTCTAAGTGGTAACTGATCCAAATCTTGAGATTTCCAGGGAACCCTCCTGTCCCATCTGTACGCTCTGTGTAGAGAGTCAAGCCATGGTCGCTCACCTCGACCAATTCAAACAAGCTGGAATCCCAACCAGTTGAACCACTATGGTTACAGTTGCTAGCATTGTTGACTTCAAGGTCATAGGTCTTGCCATTAAGCTCAAAGGTCGCACCTGCAATACGGCCCGCCACAGGACCTACGCTAGCTCCATGCTTGGGACTATTGCCTACATAGCTATCAAAATCATCAAAACCCAAGATAACGTTGGCAAAGTTTCCAGCCTTGTCAGGTGTGACATAGCGCAAGATAGTCGCCCCATAAGTCATAACCTCTAATTGATAACCAGCATCAGTCTCAAAGCAATAAGCTAGGACATCTTGTTCATCAACTCTTCCGAACACACGCTCTGTGTATGCTTTCATTCGTTTTTCCTTCTTCCTAATTCTATTAAGCAAACAAACCATAGAAAGTCCATTCACAATCTATGGTTTACTTGTATGATTTACAAATCCTCTTATCAAGAATTCATAAATACTGTCTTATACTCAATGAAAATCAAAGAGCAAACTAGAAAGCTAGCCACAGGCTGTACTTGAGTACGGCAAGGCGAAGCTGACGTGGTTTGAATTTGATTTTCGAAGAGTATTACTTTTGATATTCGTGGATGATAACACCCTGTACCACACGATTTACTGTACCTGTAGGAGACGGTGTATCTGGTTTGTTTTCTACCTTGAGTGAAGTCAATAGGGCAAAGAGTTGGGCATAAACGATGTAAGGGAAGACACGGTAAATATCATTCAAGACACCGCCACAACCAAAGGCCACTTCTTTGACATTTTCAAGACCAAAAGCTTGATCACTCAAAAGCACAACACGACGAGCAATCTGGTCACCAGCAACTTCACGAACCAAGTCCAAGTCGTACTTGCGAGTGTAGTCTGTTGTTGTACCAAAGACCAAAACAACTGTATTTTCGTTGATAAGAGATTTTGGACCGTGACGGAAGCCGACTGGACTTTCATACATGGTCGCCACTTGGCCAGCTGTCAATTCCAAAATCTTGAGCTGAGCTTCATGAGCAAGCCCAAAGAAAGGACCAGCGCCTAGATAGATGACACGGTTAAAGTCTAGGTCAACCAACTCTTTGACATCTTCTGCATTGTCTAGAATTTTACGGGCAAGACTAGATACAACTTCAAAACGTTCAGCTTTAACAGCAAATTCTGTAGGATCAAAGACCAAGAGAGCTGTCAACATCATAGACGTAAAGCTAGAAGTCATGGCAAATCCAGCATCATTAGAGGCAGCTGGTTGCAAGAGCAAGAGATTGCGGTCATCTCCATGAGCTTGAAGAGCCAATTTACCATCTGCTGCACAAGTAATCGTCACTTGGTAAAGCTCATCTACCAAGGCCTTGGCCAAATCAACAGTCGCCACACTTTCAGGCGAATTTCCACTACGAGCAAAGGATACAAGGACAGTTGCCACATCTTTTTTCAAATAAGTTTCTGGATTGGCAACGATATCTGTTGTCGCAATAGCATTGAAATTCCATTTGCGTTCGTCATAGACTTCCTTAAAGTAAGGTACCAAGGTATCTCCTACATAAGCAGAAGTCCCCGCACCTGTCAAGATAACCTTGATATAGTTATGTTTATCAGCAATTCCTTGTAGGAAAGCTGCAATTTCTTCACCTTTTGCTTGATAAGATTCAAAAGCTTCTCTCCATACATCTGGTTGTTGGTAGATTTCACGTGTAGTGATTTCTGCGCCCAATTCGAGCAAGTCTTCTTTTGTATAATGTAGCATTGAGTTCCTCTTTTTCTATTAAATATGGGAATGGGAGTAAGCCCCATTCCCATGTATATTCTATATAAAATGCTCTAACGATTTTCACGTTATCACATCGTATACTCAATGAAAATCAAAGAGCAAACTAGGAAACTAGCCGCAGGCTGCTCAAAGCACTACTTTGAGGTTGCAGATAGAACTGACGAAGTCAGCTCAAAACACCGTTTTGAGGTTGTAGATAGAACTGACGAAGTCAGTAACATATACCTACGGCAAGGCGACACTAGTATGGTTTAAAGAGATTTTCGAAGAGTATTATTCATCTTCGTCATCATCGAAGCCAGCTAATAGGTCATTAACTTTCACAATGCTTTCTGCAGCACGGTTCTTATAGTCCGCATCTGCACCTGTAAGGCTAGCATTGATAAATTCAATCACCATTGGCAGATTCATTCCTGCATAAAGGTCAATATCACGACCTTCCATAATCAAACGGCTTACCACGTTACATGGTGTTCCACCGAGAAGATCTGCAAAGACTAGGAAATCATCCAACCCTTCGATAGCAGCTTCAAATTTTGCAGTAAATTCTTCTGGTCCATCTTCTGGAAGAAGAGCGACCGCATGAATGTTATCTTGTGGTCCCATAATCATCTCTGTGCTACCTTTAAGTTCTTCACAGAAACGACCGTGGCTCACTAAAATTAATGATTTCGTCATAAATTATGCGCCCATTCCAAGTACAAATTTACCAAAGGCAGAAAGACCTACTGCAAGAGCGATAATGATACCGATAGCTTTAGTAGAAGTCATACCTTTCTTACCAAGCAACCAGAAGATAAAGGCAGTAAAGATTGCTGGAAGCAAACGTGGGAAGATTTGGTTCAAGATGTCTTGGAAATCAATCATCTTTTCACCGATTGGCAACTTGTAAGAAATTTCAAAGTTGATCATTGTTGCTACAAGAGCACCCATCATGAAGACACCCAGTACAGATGCAGCGTCAATCAAAGCTGTCAATGTACTTTGCATGTTGTTGATAAGGTTAACCCCTTCTTTGTAGGCAAATTCCAACTGTTTCCAACGGAAGATGTCATAAGCAACTGCAACTGCGATCCAAAGGAAGATACCCCAAGGTTGGCCAGCGATAGCCATAGTTGCTGCGACTGACCCCATGATAGCAGGTACAAGCGAACCAAAGATTGTATCTCCAAGAGGAGCAAATGGCCCCATCAAACCTGTCTTGATACCGTTAACCGCATCTTTTGAACCTACACCATCTTTTTCTTCCATGGCAAGGTCAAAACCAGCGATAATGGTGTGGAAGAATGGAGAAGTATTGAAGAATTGAGTATGAACTTTCATCATTTCTTTCAATTCAGGAGTGCCATCCCCATACATTTTACGCAATTGAGGCAAGATCATGTAAAGGTAACCAGAAGCTTGCATACGTTCGTAGTTCCAACCCAATTGGAAAGTAAACAAGCTACGTTTGTTGATTTGATTAAAATCTTCTTTTGTAAGTTTGTAATTAGAATTCGTCATCTTCGATTTCCCCACTTTCTGATGGTGTAGAAGGTTCTGCTACAGCTACTTTTTGGCTATTTTTGAAGTGAAGCACTGCAAGGAAGATACCTACGATAGAGATACCAATCATAGACAAACCTTTGAAGTTGTTCACGAAACCAATTTTTTCAGCAACATCTTTCGGTAGAGTACCTACGATACCAGCAACAGCGCCACCAAGACCTGTTACATATGAGTAAAGAACAGTCAACATAGCTGTCAAACCAAATCCCATTGCAAGGTAGTGAAGGTTACGTTTAACTGGAAGGTAACGAAGCAAGATTGCAAATCCAAGACCTGGAAGCATACGTCCTGCAAGTGTCAAACCATCTGCAACCCACTGGTATTTTGTAACGAAGTCTACTACGTGTTGTACAAATTCACCACCAAATGCAAGCGCGAAGAAGACTGGAAGGGCACGAGATAGAGCCCAAGGAATCGCACCAAGCAAGTAGTTGCGTTCGATACCTTTGTAATCAAAGCGGTCGATTGCAGCATCAATACGGTGTGCGAAGAAAGTAGTTGTCATACGTCCAAGAACGTCGAAGTATGTTAAAAGTGCTGCTACTGGTACAGCGATTGTTGTAATCGCAAGGTCTGTAGCGATTCCTTGTGAAACTGAGAATGCTGTCGCAAGAACCGCACCAGAAGTTGCGTCGATACGAGAAGCACCACCGAAGGTACCAACCCCAAGAACGAACAGTTGCAAGTTACCACCGATAAGCAGACCAGTAGTCACATCTCCCATAATCAAACCAGTAATGAAACCAGCAAATACAGGGGAACCTGCAGATGAAACGATCGTCAACTCATCACAGATTTGATAAGCTGAGTACAAAGTGAGAAGTAAAATTTGCCACCATTGTATCATAACAATGACCTCCTAAAAATTTTTTCCTATTTTAATAAGCTCAAAAAGTCTGAAATTGGATCATTTGGAACCATTTGAGCAGTAAGTTTAACACCTTTTTCTGCCAATTTGTGGAAGTCTTCCACATCCTTGTCCACTACGTTGATAGAACGTGTGATGGCGCGAGTTTCTGGTGTTTGAGACATATTCCCAACATTAAGGGTTTCAAGTGGTACACCTGCTTCGACCAAACCAAGGAAGCGGTCTGGTTTACGAGCCACAATAAAGAGACGTTGGCTATCGTATTTTCCAGCAAGAATATTGGCTGCCGCTTTTTCAATTGGCAAAATACTCAATTTTACACCTGGTGGTGTCGCAAGTTTCAAACCACTCTTTTCAACGTCGTTGTTGACAACTTCGTCATCTACAACCATAATGCGTGAAACATTTAGTTTTCCAGCCCAAAGATTGGCTACTTGTCCGTGGATCAAACGTCCATCGATACGGCATCCTACAATTGTCATAAGTTTTCCCCCTTTATGTGTTTTAGTGTAGGTTTTCGAGTTAAATGAATCTCTTCTTTATATTCACCTTCTGTTTCAAAGATGATGATGCGGTTATCACCTTCCTTGAGATAGCTATGAGGGATATAAAGCGAGAGTGTTGGGCCGACGCTCCAAAAACGTCCTAGGTTCTGCCCATTGACAAAGGCAACTCCCTTACCAAACTCAGACAAGTCTAGGTAAGCATCTTTTGGCTCTTGGACTGTAAAGTCATAAGCGTAAAAGGCTGGTTGTCCTTCTGTCCATCCTTTTGAAAAATCAATTTTCTCAGGATTATCTAGTGGGAGTGGATAGTGTTTCCAGTTTAGTAGGAAGTGCAAATCCTTACAAACCCCTGTCCGAATTCCCTTACGTTGCGTATCTGCTAAGAACTTATGTCCATAGTTGACACGCCCCATATTTTCTACCAAGATATCCAATCTAGATAGCGCTTTCTTTTCGCCTTGATAAAAAATATCTTCCCCAATCTCTGTCTGATATTGGGTTTCGACCCACTGACCATCGACATAAAGCTGAGCTCTATCTCGACCGTCAATGATACGAAGTCTTTCTTCTTCTGCATCCCAGTTTGTTTCTGTTCGATAGAGTAGGTAGCCATAACTTTGTCCCAACTCCTCCATCTTTTTAGGATAGAGGCTTTCTACAGGACTTGACAAGCTATCCAAGGTTTCAAATAAGGAAACTTTTTCAGCAAGTGGAATAGCGTCCACCTTCATGCTTTCCTTATAGAGTGGTTCCAACTGCGGATACTCTGGGAAATGTGTTGCCATCATCTTCTTGACTGCCAAATATTTGGCAGTTGGATTTCCTTCTTCATCCAGAAGGGCATCGTAATCATAAGATGTAACTTGTGGCAAATCCAGAGTTCCTCGAGCCGAGCAACCATTCATGAAGCCAAAGTTTGTACCACCGTGGAACATGTAAAGGTTGATAGAGCCTTGCTCCAATACCTCTCGAACAGCTTCTGCCAATTCTTTTGGATCCCGTGTGATAATCGGCTCTTTCCAACGATTGAACCATCCATCCCAGAACTCCATACACATGAGCGGCCATTTCTTGCCATGTTCATCAAAGAATTCCTGCATCTGTGAAAAGTTGTACGGAGCTTTAGAACCAAAGTTTCCTGTTACAAAGAGGTCATCTTCGATTAAGGTTCCAGCTTTCAGAGTAGCTCTCCATGGACCATCTGATGTAAAGAGGGGACAGGTTACGCCACGCTCTTCCATCAACTGTCGAATGGCTCTCAGATAAGCCTTATCTTCTCCATAAGAACCATACTCATTTTCAACTTGCATCATAAGGATATTGCCACCCTTGTCCAACAAATGTGGAACCAATCGTGACAAGAGCTGGTCATAGTAGCGACCGACAGCTTCAATATAAGCAGGATCTGAGGAACGAAGCCTCATATCTTTGGTTAAAAGCCAAGCTGGTAAACCACCGAATTCCCACTCCGCACAGATGAAGGGCGACGGACGAACGATAGCGTAGAGACCCAAATCTTGTGCTGTCTGAAGAAATCGCTCCAAATCCAGAGCTCCTTCAAAGTGAAACTCACCCTCACGAGGCTCGTGTAAATTCCAGGCCACATAAGTCTCTACTGTATTAAAACCAAGAGCCTTCAAGTTATAGAGCGAATGATACCAATCTTCTGGAGGAACCCTAAAATAATGAATGGCGCCAGATAAAATCTTAAATGATTTTCCATCGAGATAAAAATCATCCCGTATCTCAAATCGTGTCATTTTCTTACCTTCTGACAACTAAAGTTTACGCTTTCATTTGTTGATATAGTAAATATAACTCAATATCTTACATTTGTCAATAGGTTTTCACGATTTTTTTCATTTTTCACTAAATTTTACACAAAAAACTTATAAAAATCTTGTAATTTATAGTCATAACAACATTTTAGTACCATGTATAAAAATGTAGATTTTTCTATTTATTCCTATGTAAATTAACCTTATAGCCTATTATTCTAATTTTTTTATTCAAAAGGCTACTATTCTTTCCAGTTTTATGGTAAAATCTTTAACGGAGAAGGAAAATCGAGGTGAAAATATGGCAATTCCAAAGTATCAATATATTAAAGATGAATTAAAGAACAAAATCATTTCTGGTCAATTTGCCAGTGGAGATAAATTCTACACTGAAGCTGAATTGATTGCAATGTATGATGTTAGTTCTATCACAGTTGTCCGCGCCTTAAACGACCTTGCCAAGGATGGCTATATTGTCCGTCAACAAGGAAAGGGTACATTCGTTTCACGCGCACGTAAACACAAACTCGTAGAGTTTTCAGATGTAGAAGTTTTTGAAACTAAAGATGATAAAGTTACCGTCCTTTCTATTGAGCGTGGAAACAAACTAGGCTACTTAGAAAAACTTGGACTACGCGGAGATCAGTTCTACTACAAGATTGAACGCGTACGCGAAACAGGTGGTGTTGTGTACATCTACCATACATCTTACATCCCAGAACAATACGTCAACGCAAATTATCCAAATCTTGAATATTATAGCTCTATCTATAACCGTTTCAAATTGGATTACCACATTCACATGAATGATGAACATTTTGAAGAAATCAATGAAATAGCATTTCCAACTCCAGAACATGCGGCTTCGGTCCTCGGAGTCGATGAACAATTCCCAACCGTTTTACAAACCAAGACTACTAAACTAGAGTCTACTGGTCAAGTTCTCGCTTACAGCGAAACATATAAACGAGCGGATTACTACAAAATCAAATTCATTTCATGTGACCGTGATCACTAAGAAGAAAGCCTGAGCCTTGCTTGGGCTTTTTCTATGTTTATTATATGACATTAAAAATGTATTTTCTATATGTCAATTAAGATAGACTAAATTTGTTTAAATTTTACTAAAATATAGGTAATTTTTATCAAAAGTACTTGAAGAAAAAATAAAAATCGAAGTTCTTCTACTCCTATAAATAGAGTAATAGAAATTCGATTTTTATTCTAATTATCCTAAACCAAGACGTTCAAAGATATCATTCACTCGTTTAGTGTAATAAAGAGGGTTGAAAATTTCGTCGATTTCTTCTTGAGTGAGGCGAGAAGTTACCTCTGGATCTGCTTCGAGAAGCGGTTTAAAGTCGACTTGATTGTCCCAAGAGTAGGCTGTTTTTGGTTGTACCAAGTCATAAGCTTGCTCACGGGTCATACCTTTTTCAATCAAGGTCAACATGGCACGTTGGCTAAAGATAAGACCAAACGTAGAGTTCATGTTGCGGATCATGTTTTCTGGGAAGACCGTCAAGTTCTTGACGATATTTCCAAAACGGTTAAGCATGTAGTCAATCAAAATGGTCGTATCTGGTGTGATGATGCGCTCAGCTGATGAGTGAGAGATGTCACGTTCGTGCCAGAGAGCCACGTTCTCATAAGCCGTAATCATGTGACCACGGATAACACGCGCAAGACCTGTCATGTTCTCAGAACCGATAGGGTTACGTTTGTGAGGCATTGCAGATGAACCTTTTTGACCTTTGGCAAAGAACTCTTCCACTTCGCGTTGCTCAGATTTTTGCAAACCACGAATCTCAGTCGCCATACGTTCGATTGAAGTCGCGATGCTGGCAAGAACCGCAAAGTACTCAGCATGAAGGTCACGAGGAAGCACCTGTGTAGAGATTTCTTGAGCACGAATACCCAATTTGTCGCAGACATATTGCTCTACGAATGGTGGGATGTTGGCAAAGTTACCAACCGCACCAGAAATCTTGCCAGCTTCCACTCCAGCAGCTGCATGCTCGAAACGCTCGATGTTGCGCTTCATTTCGCTGTACCAAGTCGCCAATTTAAGACCAAAAGTTGTGGGCTCAGCGTGCACACCGTGAGTACGCCCCATCATGATAGTGAACTTGTGCTCCTTAGCCTTGTCAGCGATGATGTTGGTGAAATTTTCAAGATCACGACGGATGATGTCGTTGGCCTGCTTGTAGAGGTAACCGTAGGCCGTATCCACCACATCGGTAGAAGTCAAACCATAGTGGACCCACTTGCGCTCTTCACCAAGAGTCTCAGAGACCGCACGCGTGAAAGCCACCACATCGTGGCGAGTCTCCTGCTCAATCTCCAAAATACGGTCGATGTCAAAGTCCGCTTTTTCGCGAATCAAAGCCACATCTTCCTTAGGGATTTCCCCCAGCTCAGCCCATGCCTCGTCAGCCAAGATTTCCACCTCAAGCCAAGCACGGTATTTATTTTCTTCACTCCAAATATTCGCCATCTCAGGGCGAGAGTAACGGTCGATCATGTTGTTAATTTTTCCTTTCTTCTTAAGCTGTTGGGAATAAGCTATCTAGGTAAAGCAAGATTTCTACTCAAACTCCTCTTTTCCTATAAACACAGATGGATAGTGTGGTAATTCATTGAGATCAGTATCTGCTGGCAAATCATAAATCGCTAGATAGTTTTCAGGGTACTGTTCAACTAGCTCTGCATATTTCGCTTGTACCTTATCTTGGTCAGCACTAGCAAACAAGACTTCGACAACTGCTCCAGTCTTATCCTTTTCAACAAAAGCGTTAACGATTATTTGTATCATAGACTTGTCCTAAAAATCAATCCCTTTCCCTAACTCCTCAACCTCATCTGGCACATCACTAAACAAAGTCACATGTCCCATCTTGCGGCTGTGCTTTGCTTCTATTTTACCATACATGTGGAGGTGGGCGCTTGGATTTTCTGCGACATATTTTTCAGCAGCCTTGACATGCTGGCCGAGGACATTAAGCATGACGGCTGGCGCATGCAGTTTGATAGCTGGCAATGGTGCTCCGAGAACACCAAGAATATGAGTGTCAAATTGTGAAAAGTCGCAGGCTTCGATTGAGTAGTGTCCTGAATTGTGTGGACGCGGGGCAATCTCATTGACAATGATGTCATCAGCCGTCGCAAACATTTCCACACAGAGGGTTCCAGACAGGTTAAGCTGTTCAGCAATCTTCACTGCCATGGCTTTTGCTTTTTCAGCTAGACTTTCTGAAATACGGGCTGGCACAATGGTTTTTGAAAGAATGTTGTTTCGGTGGATATTTTCCTGAACTGGGAAAACCGTCACGTCCTTGCCATTACCAGACACGATGACAGAAATTTCAAGGTCAAAATTGACAAATTCTTCCAAGACACAGTCAGCTGAATCTGCTAGTTCATAGGCCTCTTCCAAATCTTCTGCTGAACGAATGACCTTTTGACCATGTCCGTCATAGCCACCAGTCGCAGTCTTAAGGACATAGTTCTTGGACAGGTCAATCTCGGCCAAATCTTGGCTTGAGGTCACAACCTTGTAAGGTGCCACAGTGACTTGAGCCTTGTTTGCGAGAAAGTCCTTTTCAAAAATGCGATTTTGGGAAATGCGGAGCAGGTCTGTCCCTTGAGGAAGCTGACCTTCTTTGATAACCGCATCCAAACCGTCAGCATCTACATTCTCAAATTCATAAGTTAGGACATCGCAACGCTCAGCCAGCTGACGAAGGGCATCCACATCGTTATAAGGCGCCACAATGATTTCCGCCACACGAGAGGCTGGACAATCCGCAGCAGGATCCAACGCGATAACCTTATGACCCATGTAGATAGCTGAGATCGCCATCATCTGACCCAGCTGACCGCCACCTATAATTCCGATTGTTTTAGATGAGCTCATTTGTAGACTCCTCTGCGATTTTTCCTTGCTCTTCTGCAAAATCTGCCAATGCTGTCGCGATAGACTGATCCTCTACTGAGAGGAGACGGAGAGCGAAGAGGGCAGCGTTGGTCGCACCTGCTTCACCGATAGCCATGGTTGCGACTGGTACTCCACCTGGCATCTGAACGATAGAATAGAGTGAATCCACTCCACTAAGAGCACGAGATTTGACTGGCACACCAATGACTGGAAGGGTTGTTTTAGCAGCTACCATTCCTGGCAAGTGGGCTGCGCCTCCAGCACCTGCGATGATAACCTTGATACCGCGGCGACGGGCTTCTTCTGCATGCTTGAACATGAGGTCTGGTGTACGGTGGGCAGAGACAACTTTCTTTTCGTAGGCTACACCGAAGCGGTCTAGGACTTCTGCTGTTTTTTTCATGGCTGCCCAGTCGGATTTTGAGCCCATGATGATGGAAATAATTGGTTTAGTCATAATTTTCCCTTTTCTTCTTTTCTGATACTGGTCTTAGGTGGTGGGGACAGAAGCAAACCTTCGGTTTCATTCCTAAAATTTGAGCCTAAGGTCTCAAATTTTCCCTAGACCAGAACAGATACTGTTCTGGTCTTTTCACCACGGCAACCATTATCTTACTTTGGTTCGCTTTCGCTCGCCATGATTAATTTAGTGTCTTTTAATCTTTTATCGCCTTACTTCCAATATCTGTTCGGTATAAGAGGCCTTCTGTTTTTTGTTGAGCAAGTTCTTGGTAGATGGTATTTTGGGCTTCTTTGACGGTGTTTGCTGTGGTGACGAGCATATAGACACGTCCACCGTTTGAGAGCAGTGCTCTGCTATTTTCCAAAAACTTAGCCCCTGCATAGTAAGTGATGATATCACCTTCTGTCTTGGCTGGCAACTTGACACCTTTTTCATAGTCTAGCGGGTAACCCTTGGATGCGACAACCACACCCAGAGTCACACCCTTGTCCGTCCAGGTAATGTTTGGCTCCTTGCCATCCAGAATATCTGTGATATTTTGGGCAAAATCAGAGGTTAATCGAGGTAGAATAATCTGAGTTTCAGGATCTCCAAAGCGAGCATTAAACTCGATAACCTTAGGTCCATCCGCTGTCAAGATAAGCCCCGCATAAAGAACACCCAGATAAGGACGACCTTCCTTAATCATCCCCTCTAGGACTGGCTTGACAATCGTGTCAACCGCTGTTTCAACTACACTCTGTGGCAAGTGAGGAACTGGTGCATAGGCACCCATCCCACCAGTGTTAGGGCCCTTGTCCCCGTCGTAGGCACGTTTGTGATCCTGAGCCGTTGGCATGATGTAGAACTTATCACCATTGACAAAGGCAAAGAGTGAAAATTCCTCTCCTTCAAGGAATTCCTCAATAACCACACGCGCACCTGAGTCACCAAATTTATTGTCCAATAGCATCTCATGAGCTGCTTCGACTGCTTGCTCAACCGTCTCCGCAACGACAACACCTTTCCCAAGGGCCAAACCGTCAGCCTTGACTACGATTGGAGCACCATGCTTTTCGATATAGGCCTTGGCTTCCTCAAAGTCTGAGAATGTGCCATAGGTTGCCGTCGGAACGTCGTATTTGACCATGATTTCCTTGGCAAAATCCTTGGACCACTCCAGCTCCGCCGCCAATCTTGTCGGACCAAAGGCTTTGAGACCCGCTGCATGGAAATCATCCATGATACCAGCCGCAAGGGCGTCATCTGGCCCTATAAAGGTCCAAGCAATATCGTTGGCCTTTGCAAAGTCAATTAACTTAGAATGTTCGGAAATAGAGATATTTACCAATTCCAAACTATCAAGAGTCATCCCATCATTCCCAGGAGCTACAAATACTTTTTCAACGTCTTTTGACTCAAGCAACTTCTTAGCAATCGCATGTTCACGACCACCCGAACCGACAACAAGCAGTTTCATTTCTCAACCTCTTTTGCGAATTATTTACTAATATTATATCACAAACGTTCGTTTTAATCTTGTTTTATTAAATATTTTTAAGCAAAAAAGAATCTGAAACAAAAGTCTAACCTTAAATATAAAAAACGAACAAAACGAGTTATATGACCCTCAGAATTCTGTTTTGTTCGCTTTATTGTCTAATATGTCGATTTTAAAATTTCATAATAAAGAATTCCTAAAATCAAAATCTTTTTGTCCCAGCCTCGATAATAATCACTTATTGTAAACTTTTTGAAACAATTCCTTATACTTTATAGCTTCATTAGTTATGATTCTATGAACTTCCAATAATTTCATTCGCTTTTCATCTTCAGCTGGAATTTTATCAATTTTAGCATCGATTTCAGAACGTACTCTAAGCAGTTCTTCTGAAATCCAAGCATAATTATGAAAAACTCGGTAAAGTTTCAAATCAACAATCATATTTCGACCTTTTATATCTTGCGAATCAATACCACCGATAATATTTCTATAAAATATATTATTATAATCAACATCTACAGGATTATAAAATCTATCATTAGACAGTTCTTCCGGGATTCTGCTTCCATTATACAAATCGCTCTTAGCTAAATTACACTTCTTGCAAGAGTATATCAGATTACTGTAATCAGTAATCAAATCACACCTATTATATTCTTCACAAATCTTACTTGGTACAAAATGGTCTACTTCAAATGGGGTCGTAATTTGCTCGTCTGAAACATTACAATAAGCACACTTACTCTCGAAATCTTTTTTTAAATTTTTTTTATAACTTTTATAATTTTTATATTTTTTCTGACAAGTCCGTATAATTTTATGATGCCGAAATTCTCCAATCTTTTCCATAAATATTACAATTCTCCTAGATCCTTTATAAGTTTTACTGCACATTCTAACTGGCTAGTATCAAACAATTTATCTAGTTCAGTTGCGCTATCAGAAACTATATATTTATTTAAGTTAAGCTCCAATTCAGATAGATTAATAAGAACTGATGGATCGATCTCTCTATCCTTAATCTTTTGTTGCTCGTCCAAAATTTTTTGCTCAATTTCTTCTTTTTGTTTTTGAAAGTTTCTTATACTTATATCTATGTTCTTCAATGAATCCTTTGATTCTTGAGTATTTATATCAAAAAAAATACTTTTCCTATAAACCTTATCTGGATCTATGATTTCACTTTTTTGAGAATCGTCAACGTATTGTGTAAGAATGATAACGGGGAAATTTTGAATATGTTTTTTTACTGACTCATATACTTCATTTCCCACAATCTTAAAACCTTCTCTAGAAATAAGATAGTCTACCACTAATACATCAATCCTAGTATTTAGGATATCATCTAAAATTTTATTAACTAATTCTTCTTTTTCCCCATATTCATCAATGATATAATCTTGAAAATCACAATTTTCTTTATAAAAACTATAAAAAGTCCTCTTTATATTATCAAGCTCAGACTCCTTATCTTCAACAATTCCAATATTTATCACCACTATAACTCCTTTTGTTTACTAAATATTATCTTAATTTTGAAACCTTCAAAATCCGCGATTACTTCTGTCCTGCCACCATTTCTTTCCACTGCTTCATTTAAAATCCACAAACCTAATCCAGTTCCTTCATTTTCAGGCTTCGTAGTAATACCTGGTTTTAAAATATAGTTAGGATTTGTTTTATATCTCTCAGATAATTCTTTACCATTATTTGAAAGTTCAAGAATTATTAAATTTTGTGTTTCAACAAGAGAAATATTTATTCGCCTTTCACCAGAGTCCTTCTCTTCCAAATAATAAGCTGAATTTAAAATAAAATTATTTAAAATTAAAAATAAATCTAATTGATTAAAATTGTCGAGAGAAATTTTTGATTCAGCAAAATCCTCATATATTGATATAAATTTAGAATCTAGTAATGGTTTCCACAATTGTATTATATGGCGTAACTCGTAATCAAAGCTAAAAATAGTATTTTCTCTTGACTCTTTCTCAAGAGGTGTAATAATCACTGATAACCATGCAGCCAATAACCTATCAGTTACAGAATAGTTTTTCAACAACTTATATGGGTTCAAAAAATTTTTACCACTATAATCACTCTCAGGTAATATTGATTCTATGCACATCTTTAAGTGATCATTACGAGTAGCTAAATCAGTTGCAACTCCGTTTATCTCATGAGCAAAAGTTGAAGCCATTACTCCGGATGAACTCAATGACATAAGTATATTCATTATTTCACTCTGTTCAAATTCACCAGTAATTCTGTCTAAGGCCTGCTCTATATCGCTATCTTTAAATTCAGTATTAAACTTATCTTCTGAATTATTTTTACTATCAAAAGAAGTTTCAGTATCACTAGACCTATCTTCAGGAACGGACCCTTTCCCTTCCGATAAATTTCTTTTGATATCTTTCATAAATTTTTTTTTCTTTTCTGAACGAATTTTCTCATAGCGGCGATCAATCAGATTCCCTAATACTTGCAATGGATATTGTCTATCTGCTTCAAATTGTTCAATAATAAATAATAATATTTCTCTTAGTAGAGAATATTCTCTGTTTTCTACTAGACTTTCTCGATTGGCACTATCTGTTAGATTTGGATTTCCTTCTCTAGAAATTAGTACTTCTCCAAAAATTTGATACGGCAAAACCCTCCAAGGAGCTTTATTAGTTGGTGCACCTGGATTCTTCTGTTGTCTCTCTGACAGACTCAGCCAATCAAAATATCTGCCATCATCTCCATACGGGCGTACTTTAAAGTTATCTCTATATATTTTTATACCCGAAAAATTTTCAGACCACTTTTTTCTTTCAGTAGCATTAAACCTTTTCAAAATAGGTATAGAACTTGCTGCGCTCTTTAGAAAGAAGAGTTCTGTAGTAAAATCACCAATACTTTCAATATCTCTAATAGAGAAATCATTAGAATCTATGATATCTGAAATTTTAAACGAATATTCTATGCTACTATCAAAGCTAGACTTATTTGTTAATTCCTTTTGAAAAGCACTGTCGCTCCAAAATTCAGAATCTAGATCTATAGAAAAACTCTCACCTCCTTTAGTTACTTCAATGATTTTCAATGACAAATCAAGCTCATTTCTATCAAAAAGTAAACTGAGCTCCCCATTCTTTACCTCAGCCTTTACTCTATAATCATATCTTTTTCTATCAAAACGGTCTTGGGAAGCTTTAAAATCCAGACTATGGTCATAATTGTTCAACACATTTACTTCAAAACGATCTGTACTAGTCAGTGGATTAATACTTTTTAAATTTTTGTTTACTTTCCGAAAATCTCTATTAAACCAATTATCTCTAATCGGATTCAAATGAATTATGGTTCCAGAATTATTTTCAAAATCAATAAATTCATTCTCATTCGACTTGATAAACATTTCTGAAATCTGAGCCATAGTCTTGTCATCAATAATTTCTAATTCTGCCTTCACATCATCAATAAGTTCAGCCTTTTCAAACAATTCCCAATTTAATCTCCATCTATAAAGCGAATTATCTATTTGACGAGTATAGACTTCAGTAGCAGTAGATAACTTATCAAGAGCAAACCTGCCAATCCCCTTTGCTCCTGTTTTCTGCCTACCTTTTTTACTAGTTGTATTTTTCTCTTTATCGCTGGTCCCTATATTCATCCAAACTGTAGAAAGAATTTCTTCAGTCATTCCCGTTCCATTATCAACAATATAAATATGATTATATTTAGAAAGAACTTCCTTAACAGTTTCTAATTTAATTTTTTTATTTTCTTCATTAGAACCTAATTCAATATTTTCATTAGAGAAAATACGTATTTTAGTGGATGAGTTTTTATTTTCTATATATTCACTATTCAAAAATTCAAAGTCTTCAGCAGATAGAACATTGATATTATCACTAATATCTTGTCCTTCTTCAATAATAGGAAAAGGTATATCGTAATTGATTAATACTGATTCCGCATCAGCATCATACGAATTTTTCACTAATTCTGTCAAAGCGCCACTAACATCTGTTATATTTTCTCGCCCTATTAACCGAGCAGCTTTTGCACTAACACTAAATGCAACCTCTTTAACCATACTACACTCCTTGATAGTCACTACAGGTTTACTGGATAATTCTTTATGTCATTTACAGAAATTCTAAGTGATTTTCCACTTGCATTAATTGCTCTAGTTTCTAAATACTTATAAAATTCTTCTGACTCCAAAATTTGTTTAGCAAATTCTAATGTTCTGTCTCCTTTCGGAATAATATAAAAACCAGAATAAGGAATCGTTCTTTCATCCAAATCATAAACATTTACCTTTTCTGTTATCACTGATGAAATCATTAATTTTCTCTGATTTAAAAAATGAAGACCTTGACTTCTTCCATATTCAAACCATCTCCCATCTGATTTCCTCTTTTTCAAAGCACTCATATTATCTTTCAGATAGCCAAAAGCTTTAGGGAAGTTTTTTTTAAATTCCTCAACAGAATATCTCTTTAACTGACCTTCAACATAAGCATACGGAAAAATTATTCTTTCATCAAGTCCTTTAGATAGTCGCCTTGGACTAGCTGCTGGTCTAACGACTCCATCTTCAACATTCAAATCATCGGATATCACAAACACTCTGTTTAATAAAGTTGCAACACTGTTCGCTACTTTGAATAAATCTCCGAACTTGAAATCTGATTCATATTCTCTTGAATCAACTCCAAAATACCATTTACCACTTAAAAATTTTTTATCTATTTTGAAACTTTCATTATTATCTATGTCATTATAGAAAACTTTATTATTTATGTTATTATTATCAATAACAATAATCGCAGATGATGTCAAAACATTCCCAAAAATATGCGTGTGCTTATAATCGATAATATTTTTAATATTGGGAACTATCATATCTCTCAAGTTTTGAGCAAATACATTTTTAAAAATACTATTTGGAATTAGGTAAGCCATCTTCCCAGATTTTTTCGATAAATCTCTCATACTCTTTTCAATAAAAGCATAACAATAATCAAATTTTCCTATTTTACAAGCAAAAAAATTTGATTTTAAATATTGTCTTTGATCTAGTAAAAGCTCTTGATAAGTAATATAGGGTGGATTACCTACAATATAATCAGCCTGAACTTCTGAAATAGATTTGAGATAATCCTCATTTCGAATATCCCACTTTACATCTCTCAATCCATATTTTAATACTAGATTATTTAAAGTAGATATACAAGAATCGATTACAGACTGATCTACCTCATAGCCAATAAAATATTGTTCTAAATCTTTCTTCAGTTCTCTTGGAGAAATATCTGCGCTTTGCGCTGACTGTATATATCTTTCTACAGCTATTAATAGTATATTCCCTTCACCAACCGAATTTTCAAGAAAATATTTTTTTAGGATTATATCACCTTGATAATCAACGCTATCTAACATCTGTTCAACATACTGAGAAGGAGTAAAAACTTGAAATTTTTTCATGATCTTCATTTCTTTTTTCTTTAATTATACCAAAAAACAAGGCTTGTATCCTATTTAAAACGTATATGAAATATTTTTCATATAAAACAGCTTAATAAATTTGTAAAAAATGACTTCTATATATTGAAGTCATTCGGGAATATAGCAAGTTTTTTTGAGTTACTTGAAAAACCTAACTTAATTTGACAATTTAAGTATTAAAAAACTTGAGATTGTACTTTTTAATATAGATAGATTTACTTGATTATCACCTCAAAATAAGTTTCTCCATAACTATATAGAATTTTGAAATCCTAGATTCAAAACTAATCCTTAAAACTTTAAAAGAAACTGTGACTACAATATAAAATAAATAGCTCTTCTATTGCCTATAGTAAGAACTTCTATCACTATTTCATCTTCTTTGATATCGGCGAGAATTCGATAATCTCCAACATGATAGTGTTAATCTCCCAAACATTCAGATGTTAATTCTTTTCCGTGTTGACGAGGATTGGCTATATTCATTAAATTTGTACCAATCCATTAAAGACGATTAAGAAAGTAAAGGCGTCTAATTTTTTAAGTTGTTTGAGAACTTATTACGTATAAGTTACTTGATAACTAATAGTCCAAAATCATTCATCACATCCTCATGCGAGATTTTCCTACCATCATCTTTTGCTATTGCTTGACGTAAAATCTGTAAATCATATTCGCCTTCATTTTTTTCTAATATGGATTGTCTAGCAAGCCCTGAAATAGTCAAACCTTGTAACTGAATATAGATTTTTTATTAAATCACTATCTTAATCATTAATTCATAAAGATTATTATATCCTTTATTCTTCTAGAATATATCGTATTTTAGTCTCATTATAAACTTCTCTTTTAATTTTGTAAAAATTAACTTTTCTACTAAATTATCCTCAAAAAACGAGGTTGGGGAAAAACTCAATCTTCGTAGAAAATGAAGTAAATCTTTCTACAACAAAACGCATAGTTCCATGTTTTTTCAACATCTGATACTATGCGTTTTCCTGATTTCATAGACTTTTTTCCCAACCACACTCCATTGTTTCAAAGGTTAATGTCTAAAATGTCTCACGCCTGTGAAGACCATAGTCAAGCCATATTTGTCAGCAGCTTCGATAGATTCTTGGTCACGGACGGATCCACCCGGCTGGATGATGGCCCTGATACCTGCTTTGGCGATTTCTTCCACATTATCCGCAAATGGGAAGAAGGCATCCGAAGCAAGCACAGCGCCGTCAAGGCGGTCTTTGGCTTGGTCAATGGCAATACGAACAGAGGCCACACGGTTAGTCTGACCTGGACCAACACCCAGTGTCATGTGGTCGTTGGTCACGATAATTCCGTTTGATTTGACATACTTGATTGCTTTCCAAGCAAACTCAAGGGCAGTCGCCTCTGTCTTAGTTGGCTGACGTTTGGTCACCACTTGCCAGTCAACTGGGCTTTCCTTGACCACGTCTTGGTTTTGCACCAGAAGTCCACCGACAACACCTGTATATTCTGCTTCCACTTCGCTAGCCTCTTGAGCATCAAATGGCAAGGCAAGGATACGCAAGTTTTTCTTTTTGTTGGTCAAAATAGCTAGCGCCTCATCCGTATAGCTTGGTGCGATGATGATTTCGAGGAAGACACCATGCATCTTCTCAGCTGTCGCAGCATCCACCTCACGGTTGAGAACGACGATCCCACCAAAGATAGACACTGGGTCAGACTCATAAGCGTAGTCCCAAGCAGTCTCGATGTCATCAGCCTGACCGATTCCACATGGGTTCATGTGTTTGAGAGCCACAACGGTTGGACGGTCTTTGAAGTCACGGATAATACGAATGGCAGCATCCGCATCGCGGATATTGTTGAATGACAATTCTTTCCCGTTAAGCTGTTTAGCTGAAGCAATGGAGTAATCTGTCGGCAAGGCTTTTTGGTAGAAGTCCGCGTCTTGTTGAGGGTTCTCACCGTAACGCATAGCTTGTTTGAGGTCATAGGTCAAAGTGAGCTTTTCAGGTTTGCTTTCCCCCACTTGAGCTGTGAAATACTCTGCAATCAAGGCGTCATAAGCCGCTGTATGACGGAAAACCTTGGCTGCCAAACGTTGGCGAGTTTCATAAGTCGTTTCACCATTGGCTAACAACTCGTCCAAAACCACAGCGTAGTCAGCAGGATCTACCACAACTGTAACACTGGCATGATTTTTCGCTGCTGAACGAAGCATAGATGGCCCGCCGATATCGATATTCTCCACCGCATCAGCGTAAATCACGTCTGGTTTGAGGATGGTTTCCTTAAATGGGTAAAGGTTTACCACAACAAGATCAATGAGCTCAATCTGGTTCTCCTTAGCTGCTTCCAAGTGACTATCCAAGTCACGACGAGCCAAAAGTCCCCCGTGGATATTTGGATGAAGGGTCTTGACACGGCCATCCATCATCTCTGGAAAACCAGTCACATCATCGATGGCAATGGTCTTCACCCCAGCATTATCAAGGGCAACCTTGGTCCCACCTGTCGAGATAATCTCCCAACCAAGTTTTTTGAGTTCTTGGGCAAATTCAACAATGCCCGCTTTATCTGAGACGCTGATTAAAGCTTTTTTCGTCATTCTATTCCTCTTTCTTTAGGTCCAAGCGCATAGCGACTTCGTTATTTTCTTCTATAAATCCTGTTTCCTGAAAACCCAAACTAGTCAACAGGTGCTTCATTTTTTCATTTCCAACCACATAATCTGCGATAATATGATTGCAAGTGCTATCCATCTGAGCCTTTTTGATCAGAACTTCCACAGCTTTTCGTCCATAACCTCTTCCTTGGTACTGTTGGCCAATCATTATCCGCCAGATAAAGTATTCCGCTTCATCCTTGTCTATTTCCAGCAGGAGAAAGCCAACCACTTGCTTATCCCAATAGATCGCCATCGGAAACACATCTTCGTTTTTCCGGTAGAGCCATGCATCAGCTAAAGAGCGTACATTTGGAGCCACGAAACGTGCTCGTTTATCAGCTTCAGATATTTTCAAATCCAGCACTGCCTGAAAACTGCTCTCATCTACTAATTTCAGTTCAATCATTTTTTCTCCCAGCAAGATTGCGCAATCAAAACTTGACTTCGATCTTATTTTCGTGCAACTCCCAAGCTATCCAGAACCTCTGGATACAACTTGTACTCTGCCTCATGAATCCGAGTTTCAAAACTTTCAATCGTATCATCAGCCAGCCGTGGCACACGCACTTGTTTGATAACCTTTCCTGTATCCACACCCGAATCCACCCAGTGAATGGTCACACCAGACTGATCCACGTCAGCATTCCAAGCATCCTCAATCCCATGAGCTCCTGGAAATTCTGGCAAGTATGCTGGATGAATGTTGATAATCCGACCTTCATAAGCTGCTAGTAAAGTAGGCCCAACAATTTTCATGTAGCCTGCTAGACAAACCCAGTCAATCTGGTGCTCTTCCAAGAGTTCGACAAGGGCTGCTTCGTAGTCTGCCTTGTTGTCAAACTCCTTGAGTTCAAAAGCATAGGACAGAACGCCGAGCTTGTCTGCACGTTCGAGCACATAGGCGTCACGATGGTCTGAAAAGACAAACTCTACTGGAAATTGTTCCGCTATCACCTGAAAATTTGAGCCATTACCAGAGGCAAAAACCGCTATTTTTTTCATTTGATGATGACACTTTCGTTTTCTTTCTTGACGATACGACCAATTTCATAGACTGGTTCATCCAACAATTCCTTGATACGACTTACATTTTCAGGGCTAACTGCTAGCATAAGTCCCACACCCATATTGAAGATTTCAAACATTTCTTCGTGTTTGATCTGACCGTATTTCTCAAGGGCTTTGAAAATCGGAAGCACTGGAACTTTGCTTTCATCAATTTCAGCAGCTAGGTCATCCGCAAACATACGAGGGACATTTTCGATAAAGCCACCACCTGTGATATGGGCAATGCCGTTGACCAACCCTTCCTTTATGAGTGGTAAGACAGCCTTGACATAGATACGAGTTGGCTCAAGAAGAACTTCCTTGAGTTGCTTGCCTTCCAATTCTGGCAAGATTTCCTCACCTGTGTAATCCGCAAAGACACGACGGACAAGAGAGTAACCATTGGAATGAATCCCACTTGAAGCAAGTCCGAGAAGAATATCTCCTTCTGCCACCTTTGAACCGTCAATGATTTGAGATTTTTCAGCCACACCGACCGCAAAACCAGCCAAGTCATAGTCATCTTCGCCGTACATGCCAGGCATTTCAGCCGTTTCCCCACCGATGAGGGCTGCTCCAGCCTGCACACAACCTTCTGCTACACCAGCAACCACTTGTTCTAGCTTAGCTGGTTCATTCTTGCCAGTTGCCACATAGTCGAGGAAATAGAGGGGTTCCGCACCCGCAGCGATGATATCATTGACACACATGGCTACACAGTCCTGACCGATGGTATCGTGCTTGTCGTACTTGATAGCCAGCATGAGCTTGGTTCCGACACCATCAGTTCCTGAAATCAAGACGGGTTCTTTAACCCCAGTCTTTGAAAGGTCAAACATACCACCAAAGCCACCCAGAGCTCCCATGACACCTGCACGCTCCGTACGAGCCACGTGCTTTTTAATCCGTTCAACAACTTCATAACCCGCTTCAACATCCACACCAGATTGAGCGTACGCATTTTTATTTGCCATTTTATTTTTCCTTTTCTTTTTTTGGGAAAGACTGCGACATATTTTTAGATAAACAATTATTTTATCTAAAAATACTAGTCAGGTCTCTAGCTTTGGTCCCATAGGAGAAAGCGTCTACTGACAAATGCTTTAGCTTTTAGTCAGTAGTGAGACGTGGGGCATAAGCATTCTTATTTGTCATCTATTTGTTACTTTTTTTTAATGGAAAATCTGTCATCTATTTGTAAAAACTGGTCTTTTCTTCCAAACTTCTACGATAATCTTCTTCATAGTCATAGAGAGGTGTTGGGTAGTCACCGTCAAAGTAAGCGACACAGAGACCGCCATTTGGCGCATCTGTTTCAATCCCAATCGACTCAATCAAACCTTCAACAGAAAGGTATGTCAGACTGTCCGCTCCAATGATTTGACGAGTTTCTTCGACCGTATGATTGGCCGCAATCAGCTCCTGACGGGTCTGGATATCAATCCCGTAGAAGCATGGATAAGCTAGCGCTGGACTACCAATGGCAACGTGAACCTCAGTCGCACCCGCTTCTTTCAAGAGTTGAACGATCCGACGAGAGGTTGTTCCACGTACAATAGAGTCATCAATCATAACCACACGCTTGCCTTTTACAACGCCTGAAACAGCAGAGAGTTTCATCCGCACCCCTTGCTCCCGTAATTCTTGAGTCGGTTGGATAAAGGTACGTTGGGTGTATTGGTTCTTGATGAGGCCCATTTCATTTGGTAGCCCGGACTCTTCAGAAAATCCCATAGCCGCGCTGAGGGAAGAATTGGGCACACCGACCACGATATCCGCCTCATGCTTGAATTCACGCGCCAATTGAGCACCCATACGTTTACGTGCCGTATGAACATTGACACCATGAATGTTAGAATCAGGGCGAGCAAAATAGATATACTCCATAGAACAGATTGCTAACTGGGTATCATCTGTATAGCTATCATACTGGATTCCCTTGTCATCAATGATCACAATCTCACCTGGCTTCAAATCACGAATCCATTCAGCACCAATAACCTCAAAAGCACAGGTTTCAGATGAAACAACCACTGCTCCGTTGGCCATTTTCCCGATAGAAAGCGGACGGAAACCATTGGGGTCAAGAGCAGCAATTAACTTATCTTCAAACAGCAAGATATAGGCAAAGCCACCTTTAACTAGACTGAGCGCCTCCTTGATTTTGCCCATCAGGCTAGGATTATGACTGCGACGAATGAGGTGGGCCAAGATTTCCGAGTCCGAAGTCGCGCTGAAAATCGCTCCTCTTTGTTCTAGTTCTTTCTTGAGAGAGGCTGCATTGGTCAGATTTCCATTATGAGCCAAACCAAACTGCATATCGTGAAAACGAAAAAGGAAAGGCTGGATATTATCTACAGAAGCTTCGCCAGCAGTCGCGTAACGCACATGCCCAATCGCACCAGTCCCCGTCAATTTATCTAAGTTAGCAGGGTTTCTGAAGACTTCTGATAGAAGACCCATATCGCGATGCCGCTTTAATTTCCCTTGGTCATTGGAAAGGATTCCTGCCCCCTCCTGACCACGGTGTTGAAGACTGTGGAGACCAAAATAGGTCAACTTAGCAGCATCTGGATGTCCCCAGATACCGAAAACACCACATTCTTCATTAAGAGATTTTACTTCGTATGTCATTTTTTATACCTAATTTTCATTTGCAATCATCAAGAGCTCGATCTACATGACTTTCACTTTACTGATACTATCTATTCGAAAATCTGCAAGTCTTATTTTCCAGTGAAATATTTAACCGCCGACGCGAACAGGTGCTGGTCTTTATTTCCTGGAATATTTTGGAAAAGACCGTCTTCATAACGTTCTGAGTGTCCCATCTTACCGATGATTTGACCGTTCTTGCTGGTAATTCCCTCGATAGCATGGACAGAACCATTTGGATTGTACTTAGAGTCCATGCTTGGTTTACCATCAAAGTCAACATATTGGCTAAAAATTTGTCCATTATCATGGAGCTCTGCGAATTCCTCAGCTGTCACAACAAACTTCCCTTCGCCGTGCGAAACAGGAATAGCGTGGATATCGCCCACTTGCACCCCAGACAACCATGGTGAGTTGGTATTGGCAATACGGGTTTCCACCATCTTGGCCACGTGCTGGTTAGCATCATTGTAGAAGAGGGTTGGGCTAGTACTATTGGCATCCTCGAAGTTTCCGTATGGAAGAAGACCTGATTTGACCAAGGCCTGGAATCCATTACAGATACCGATAATCAAGCCACCACGAGCGATAAAGCTATCAATAGCTGCACGCACTTTTTCATTGAGCAGGATGTTGACGATAAACTTGGCTGAACCATCTGGTTCGTCCGCAGCTGAGAAACCACCTGCAAAGAAGAGGATGTTAGCCTTGCCGATGTTGTCAACCATGTTTTCAACTGACTTGACAATGGCTTCTTCATTCAAGGTCACGAATGGCACCAAGTTAACTGCTGCACCTTCTTTCTCAAAGGCCTTAGCTGAGTCATATTCTGAGTTGGTTCCCGGGAAGACTGGAATGTAAACCACAGGTTTTTCAACCTTTTCTTTAGCTTGAATGATTACGTCAGAAGAGACAGCTGGTACTTCAGCCAGTTCTTTCGCTTGAACAAATTCTGTTGGGTAAACTTCTTCTAGTTTTCCTTGGAAGGCACTGTCAAGCTTGTGTCCATCTAGATTCACACCGTTGACAGCCAGTGTAAAGTCTGCTTTTGTTTGTCCAATCTTCTTGACTCCGACAATTTCTTCAGAGGAGGTGAAGATAAATCCACCTAGCTGAGCTGTCAAAGCTGTTTCAAGTTCAGGCAAGATTACCTCTACACCAATATGATTTCCAAAGGTAGCAAGTGCTAAACTTTCAATAACACCGCCGTATTTAACAGCTGATGCAGATGTTACTTTGTGATCAGCTTGGATGGCTTCAAATTGAGCAAAGTTAGACTTAATCAAGTCAAAATCAATCTCTGCAGAGAGGGCTTGACCTGGGATGTAGTAGATGTTTTCACCAGCAGCTTTGAACTCAGGAGAGAGTACCTTCCGGCTATCTGCCGTCGTCACTCCAAAGGCTACCAAGGTTGGTGGTACGGTCAATTCTTCAAAGGTCCCAGACATGGAGTCCTTACCACCGATAGATGGCAAGCCAAGTTGGATTTGTGCTTCGATAGAGCCTAGAAGGGCGGCTACTGGCTGACCGAAACGCTCTGCTTGTTTATCCATACGCTCGAAATACTCTTGGTAAGAAAAACGAGCCTTAGACCAGTCTGCACCAGCAGCCACCAAACGAGCAGTCGCTTCAATAACCGCATAGGCAGCACCGTGGTATGGAGACCATTCTGCTACATATGGGTTGAAACCTTGAGCCATGACTGACGCAGTATGAGTCACACCGTGTTGAACTGGCAATTTTTGCACAGATGCCTCAGTTGGTGTGAGTTGGTAACGACCACCAAGTGGGTGATTAACCGTTGAACGACCAACAGAGCAATCAAAGATGGTCTGCAAACCTTTTTGACTCGCATGGTTGAGGTTAGATAGAACGGTAAGGGTATCTGCTTCCAGTGTTTCTACGCTTGTTGTACGCTCCTCTGGAAGTTTGACGTCCTTGTCCACAACCTTAGCATCGACAACTACGCGCACACCATTGGTATCAAGGAAACGGCGTTCCAAGTCGACAATCGTTTCACCATTCCAGTGCATGACAAGATTTGGTTTTTCAGTCACTGTCGCCACAACAACAGCATCAATATTTTCTTTGTTACATTCTACAACGAAGGCATCTACGTCTTCTGGACGTACCACAACAGCCATCCGTTCTTGAGATTCAGAGATGGCAATTTCAGTACCATTCAATCCTTGGTATTTAAGAGGTACTTTGTTGAGGTCGATTTCAAGACCGTCTGCTAATTCACCGATAGCCACACAGACACCGCCTGCCCCAAAGTCATTAGATTTCTTGATAAGACGAGTGACATTGCCATTACGGAAAAGGCGTTGAATCTTGCGTTCTTCGATAGCATTCCCTTTTTGAACTTCAGCTCCAGCAGTTTCCACAGACTCAACTGTTTGAACCTTAGAAGAACCTGTCGCACCACCGACACCGTCACGTCCAGTCTTACCACCAAGAAGGATAATGACATCACCCGCTTCCGGTTTTTCTCGGACGACGTTGCCCTTAGGAGCCGCACCAACAACAGCACCTAGCTCCATGCGTTTAGCTACAAATCCTGGGTGGAAATACTCGCGAACGTAGGTTGTTGCAAGCCCAATCTGGTTACCATATGAAGAATAACCATGAGCCGCTGTTTTAGAAATAACCTGTTGTGGCAATTTACCAGCACGCGTTTCAGAGATTGGTGCTGTAATATCACCTGCACCCGAGATACGCATGGCTTGGTAGACATATGAGCGACCTGACAACGGATCACGAATGGCTCCACCGATACAAGTTGCCGCCCCACCAAATGGTTCAATCTCAGTTGGGTGATTGTGGGTTTCATTTTTGAACATGAGGAGCCAAGGTTCCTTGATACCATCAACGTCCACTTCGATTTCTACTGAGCAGGCGTTTATTTCATCAGACACTTCCATATCGTCCAAACGTCCATTAGCACGCTCATAACGACCGAAAATAGTCGCCATATCCATCAAGGTTTGTGGTTTTTCAGAACGCCCCAACTCATCACGCATGGCAATATATTTTTCATAGGTTGACTGCAATTGTTTTTGGAATTTAGAAGCTGAAAAGTCGATGTGTTTCAATTCAGTCTCGAAAGTGGTGTGACGGCAGTGGTCAGACCAGTAGGTATCCAACACCTTAAGCTCCGTCTCAGTCGGCACGCGCCCGATTGACTTAAAGTAGTCTTGGATAAAGAGCAAATCATCCACTTCCATTGCCATCCCTTGCTCGGCTTTGTAGCGGGCAAAATCTTCTGCTGTATAGCTTTCAAAGAAAGTCAATTTAGGAATGGTCTTGTCTGACTCTGAAAATTCCTGCTTGGCAATCCCTGTCGTGATGTCCTTGAAACGAGAATCAACTGGATTGAGCAAGTAGTTCTTGACCGCTTCCAACTCAGTCGCATCAATATCTTTATTCACCAAGTAAAGTTGGGCTGTATTAACCGTTACATCACTCGAACTTCCTAGTAAAAGCAAGGCTTCCTGTGAAGAAGCCGCACGCTGGTCAAACTGCCCTGGCAGGCTTTCGATGGCAAAGAAAGCATAGTTAGCAAGATCCGCCTGCACAGCCGCTTCGTCCAAGACGTGGTCTGTCACCTGCTCAGAGAAGATGTGTTTCTCTGCAGGCGCAAACAGGTCCTTAGCCAAGTTAAAGACATCATACACTTGCACAATACGAATACTTTTCAAGCTTGAAATTCCCAAGTTATGCTGGAGTTCTCTAACCAAACTCTCTGATTTGACCTGAAAATCAGCCTTTTTTTCAACAAAAATACGTTTATCCATCAATTCTTATTCCTTTATTTCAGCTCTTGCAATATCCCCAACGACCTTGAGGTTGTTATTTTAGTTCTTGCAACTTTTCCCAAACAATCTCGTAAACGTCTGTTAGTTCTCCCAATCCTCTACGGAGTGAAAAGGTCTGGGGGACCTTTTCAGCCTGAGTCCTTTTAGTTGAGAGACGAAGGTTTTCCGTTGCAAACAGATTATTTCAAACCTTGCAACTTCTCCCAGACAACTTCATAAACGTCTGTTAGCTCTCCCAATCCTCTACGGAAAACATCCTTATCCATGTGGTTGCCATCCGCATCCCACAAACGGCAGTTATCTGGTGAAAACTCGTCTGCCAAGATAATCTTGCCATCCTTGTCAAAACCAAACTCTAGCTTAAAGTCAATCAATTTAAGGCCAATCTCAGCAAACCAGACCTTCAAAAGTTCATTGATACGACGAGTTTCTTCCTTCAAGTAGGCAATCTGCTGATCATCGGCAATCTGTAGGAATTTCACATGCTCATCATTGATAAATGGATCATCCAAATCATCATTTTTGTAGTAAAATTCGACAATCGGAGTCTCCAAGGCGATTCCTTCGTCTACGCCAAAACGTTTTGAAAAGGAACCAGCAGTATAGTTGCGGAGCACAACTTCCAAAGGAATAATCTTAACATTTTTATTGAGTTGTTCCGTGTCCGAAAGCTTCTCCACAAAGTGAGTCGCCACACCAGCCGCATTTAATTTCTCAAAAATAAAAGATGAAATCTGATTATTCAACACTCCCTTACCTGCAATCTGCTCCTTCTTGACACCATTGAAAGCAGTCGCCTGGTCCTTGTAAGTTGAAATAATAAGATTTTCATCCTCAGTTGTATAGATATCTTTAGCTTTTCCCGAATAGATCAATTGTTTTGACATTTTAAAGTTCGCCTTTCGTATTACTTGAGCACATTCTACCATAAAAAACCTAAAATTACAAGAATTTAACCGAATAAATAACGTATCAACCTCAAAAATCATAAAGAAAAAACTGCAAGAAGGATCTTTCTCACAGTTTTAAAATCATTTAACTCTAAAAATACGAACATTACTCTTTGTTCAAAAATTGATCCAAATAATAACGTAGGTAACTTTTCTTGCCCGTAATCATCTGCAGGCGACCTTCCACCCCATATCGAAGTTTTTCAGCCTGCTCCGAAGTTAGATTAGTCTCCGCCTCGATTTTAAAGAAATTCCCTTTTTCAGTCTTAGTAGCTGTCGCATCAATACTTGTAATAGTAGAATCTAGGAAAAGTTGATTCTTGGCATCATGAGTCGTCGTATAGCGAACAGAATCACCGACCTTGATCCTTGCTACATCCTTTGAACTAAGATAAGCTGTTAGTTTGGCTTTCCCTTCTTTTTCCAAGGACGGATAGAGTTGGGCTAGTAGGGTACCTTCTGCTACCATGGTAGAATCACTGGTCTCAGGATTAAGATGAAGCACCCCATCCTCACTCGCCGTAATTTTCCCCTTGTCTAAAAGATTTCCCTGTACCTTCTTACCTGACTCTGCCTCCAAGATTTTCTGGTCTAGAAGGGTCAATTCCTGACCGACCTTAGCCAAATGTTGGGATTTAAGGGACTCTAATTGATTGCTTAAGCCTGACGCATAGGCTTGCTGGGTACCTGAACCTGCATACTGAACACGGTAAGTAGCAAGACTAGATTCTAACTGAGAAAGCTGTGCTTCAACCTGCGCAACAGCCTGAGATTTAGCTTGCGGATTTTCCTCGCCCTGAGACTTGTAGGACTGGTAGAGAGAGTAGGCTAGATTCTGACTGGCCAAGGAAGCACCTGTTTCAATAGCTGACTTAGCTGTCTGGTAATCGCGAATTTTAGCTTCTGTTTGCCTGATGAGATTGCCGATTTCGGCTTGGGTTTGACTAGCTGCTGCATTCTGGGACGCGATGGTCTCATTTTGTTGCGATGTACTAGCCCTAAGACTAGCCGCTTGGCTGAGATAGTCGCGAAAGGTGGCTTGGTAGCCAAACTTATCCTCCTCTGGAAAGTGGTTCTCCCCTTCTTGCAGACTCTTTTGCAAATACTCCAATTGCTTTTTTTGATCCTTGAGCATGTCCAACTGACTAGCATAGGCCTCCGCTTGGACACCCTCTGCCCCTTCTTGATATTGAACCAACAGTTCTCCCTTTTTAACCAGCTTATTTTCTTCCAAATGATTAACAAGAATGCGATTATTGCTAGTTGACTGGATATTTGCAAGGATACGACTAGGCTCGACAGTAGCTCTAGTAGACAAACTCATCTCCTTCTCTGCAAATATTGCAAAGCCAAGTAAAAACACGAGCAGAAGGGACATGGGGACAATCACCCGACTGGAAAAATTATGGTAACGACGATTATAAAACTCCGCACTTTCTAAAAATTCTGGTTTCATTCTCTCCTCTTTCTAGCTATTCACCAAATGGGCATAAAAGCCACCCTGCGCAAGTAAATCAGCATGCTTTCCTTCTTCAACAATCTTGCCCTGATCCAAGACAACAACTTTCTCTGTCCGCTCAGCAATGGTCAAGCGGTGAGCGATGAAAATCAAGGTCTTGTCTAAAGCCATAAGATTATCGACAATTCGCTTCTCTGTCAAAATATCCAAACTACTGGTCGCCTCATCCAAAATCAAGACCGGCGCATCTGTCAAGAGAGCACGCGCCAGAGCAATTCTCTGACGTTGACCACCTGAGATTCCTGCCCCATCCGAAGTCAATTCTGTCTGGTAATTCAGAGGCATGCGCTCAATGTCCTCCCGAATCTCTGCCAATTCGACCGCCCGTAAGATATCCTCTTGAGTCGTCCCCTCCTTGGCTCCAAGGAGAAGATTCTCTAAAATCGTTCCATTAAAGACATAAGGCTGTTGAGGCAGATAGTTGATATACTGGCGCAGGGCCTTTTTGTCAATCTGATTAAGATTGACACCACCCAGACTAATCTCTCCCTGACTTGGATCGTAAAAATTAACCATCATCTTGGCCAAAGTCGTCTTACCTGACCCTGAAATTCCCACAAAAGCCACTTTAGAACCTTGGGGAATGGTCAAATTGATATCTGACAAGACATCTCGACCATAGCCATACTTGTAATGAACCTGCTTGAAGGTCATCTCTCCCTTCATCAAGCTCAAATCCTCAACTGTTTTCTTCTCCTCAAACTCAGAGGCTACCAGATAGACCTCGTTAAGACGGTTATTGGCAACCTGCGCTGTCTGAAGCTTGGTTTGCAGGTTGATGATATTTTCCAAAGGATTGGTAAAGTAAACCAGCAAGGTATTATAGGTAATCAACTGCCCCAAACTCATCTTGCCATCCATGACCAGAACAGCCCCCATCCAGAGAATACCGACATTGAGCAAGAGATGGGCAACTTTTTTCAGAGCCTTTTGCTGACTCTCTGCCCGACTATAGGTAAAGGATTTCTTCAGATAAGCTACAAATTCCTTATCAATCTTTTGGTAACGCTGACTTTCACTGGTCAAAGACTTGATAGTCTCAATACCGTTGATGTCCTCAATGATAGAAGAAGACAGCACCGCATTGGCTTCCATGGTGTCCCGATTCATCTTTTCAAACGGCTTCATAAATGCAAAGATAATCACTGTGTAGATAGGAAGTGCCAATAAAGTCATGAAAAAGAGATTGGTATTTTGTGAAAATAAAACAAGAGAAATAATGACAACCGTTGATACATCTAGGAAAATCGAAAGAATGGTCGAAGCCAGCGCATCGATGATACTATTAGCATCCGTGAAACGAGACACGATTTCCCCTGTCCGACGTGTCGCAAAAAAGGACATAGGCAGGTGAAAAACATGCTTGATATAGGACAAAATCACATCAATCGACAAGCGTTGCCCCAAAACAAGTAAGAGATATTCCTGAGCATAAGACAAGATCTGCTGGAGAATATAAACGATGACCAGCCCAATAGAAATAATCCCCAACGTCGAACGCATCTGATCTGGTACATAGGTATCAATGATAGACTGCAAATAATAAGAACCCACAATGTTAATCAAGGTTACCAAGAGTGTTGCCAAAACGATATTGGCAATCAAGCCACGCTGCTTCACTAATATAGGTATAAAGGAAAGAAGTCCATTTTTTTGATCCTTATGAGGCTTGTAGTCTGGACTAGGTGCCATAAAAAGGGTCACTCCTGTCCATTCTTCCGCAAAACGCTCACGTGGCAGTTTGGTCAATTTCACCCCAGGATCTGGGTCGGCAATATGAATGCTATCCTTATCCTGCCCAATCACCACATAGTAGTGAAACAATTTCCCTTCCTTAAGCACATGAGCAACAAAAGGAAAAGTCAAATCTGGCAAGTCAAAAAGCGTCATATCCGCCTTAATTGCTCGCGTCTCAAAGCCAATCTCCTCTGCCACCTTGACCAAGCCCAAAGCCGTTGTCCCATCCATGGTTGTCTTGGCCAATTCTCGCAAGTGAGCCAAAGAATAATAACTACCATAGTAGCCAAAAACCATGGCTAATGAAGCTACACCGCAGTCCATCTGATCCACCTGCGGACGATAGTGACGTTTCCCAAATTTCATATTCATCTCCTTTTTCTAATACTAAATGAAAATCAAAGAGTAAACTAGCCGCAGGCTGCTCAAAACACTGTTTTGAGGTTGTAGATAGGACTGACGAAGTCAGTCACATATATACGGCAAGGCGACGTTGACGTGGTTTGAATTTGATTTTCGAAGAGTATAAACTCATCTGATAATAACTATCTTACACCAATCCCCAAACAAAAACTGGACTTCCTCCCCAAATGCGCCTATCTCCCTCCCAAATGCACTTTTAGGATAAAAAAATAGGCAGAACAAACGTCCTACCTAAAATATATATTTATTTCTTTTTCTTCCTAATTCTTTTGTCAACCATATATAAAACGATAATCGAAAACAGCGGTGGTACAATATAACTCTTTTCACTCATTGTCAGCTGAAATCCCAGGGTTGCTAGTATCTTAAAGATGAAAATATTCATCAAAAATAGAAAAACAAATACTAAAAAATATTTTAAAACCTTCTTCATTTCTTTTCTTCAACTCTCCTAATTTCTATAACTATTTTATCAAAAATATATGTAAAACTCCAAATAAACATCTCAACTGCACTTTTTTTGGCGAAAAATAGGCAGAACAAACGTCCTACCTACTAAAAATATGGTATGAAAGGAAATTGATGTTTTACTGTCACCCTAGGCAAGCTTGGGACAAATAAATCATTGATAGCAACATTTACGACATCCTATTTAAAGTTACTTCAATTTCCAATGTCCCCGTTATTTCTAAGCCACCTTTGGTATGATCTATTCCTAGTCAGAATAGATAACATCGTTCTAAATTACGATTCATAGTTACTCCTTTTTTGATTCGTTACTATAAGACACCTATTCACTATAGAGCGTCTACTACCTCAAATTTATCCATTCTTTTTTTCTTTACTTCTGTATAAAAGAATGAAGACCATCATAAATAATGCAATCGTTGGTATATTGAAACTATCAAACCAAGTAGGTAAAGATACTTTATTCATATCAGCTACTAATCTGATGATTATATAAGACATCGAACTAAGTAATACCATGATTTCAGGCAAAACTTTCAATACTGATTTAACGAATTTCATATTAAACTCCAATGTGATGCATTCTTAGATTCTACCCTAGCCATTTTCAGCGCAGACTAACAAGTCATTCTTAACTGTTTACTCTACTCGCTTTTTATTGACCTTATATCCTAGATAAAAGAGTCCAAATAAAACAGGGTAAATTTCTGGATAAAATAGGGTATTGATTGGATTTCTCAAAATCAAATACGTTGCGATGTAGATTATGAGCGATACGGTAAAATAACCCTCAGCAAAACCTAATAAAAATGTTTTCATAATAGACTCCTAATTACCTGACAAGAGTGCTCGAGTTGTCAGAATAGCTCCACCAGTATATATAAATCCTTTAATAAAACCAGCGGCAATAGGGATAAGGAGAGGTAATGCTCCCCCTTGAATTTCCTGCAAGTCTGTATTAGTCATTTTTTCAAATTTTAAAATAGATTTTTCCATAGCAATTTCTCCTTTAATTTTTACCACTTACCTGTCACATAATGATAACCTGCAATTCCCACTGCAGCAACTCCACCAGCAATTTTGGCTGCCGTCACAGGATTAGCGATTGCCCAAGCTACAAGAGGAATTGCTCCTCCATCCACATCCATCAACTCTTCTTCTGTAAGAGCTACAAAGTTCTGTTCCATTTTGTCAAAATTTGTCATTTTTTTCTCCTCTTGTTCTATTTTTTCTAAATCTTATCTTCTAAAAAATGGGGTGCCAATAAATACACCGCGTAACAATAGACCTGTAATTAGACCCCGTTGATAACTTTCGTTGCTACCACCCACCAGCAAAGCTAAGTCGCTTTCCTTTAATACCTCAACAGTATACTTATCATTCATTTCATTCATCGCTTATCCTCCTAAAAACCTAAACCCCTACGAAATCCAAGGTACCAATCTGCAAGGGTCTTCGCCCAACTTTCTCCACCTTGAATATCGGTCAATTCTTCCGAAGTTAGCTCAACAAATCCATAGTAATGTTCTTTCATTATTTTATTCCTTTCTTTTTCCTCTCACTTATTTATTCGAAAAATAATTCGAAAATGTACAACTAAATTAAATTTTATTTCAAAAATAATTTAATGTACCATGAATAGAAAATCGGTAGATACATAAACCAGACTCCTTTCTGTTTCCTCTTACTTATCTATTCGAAAAAAATTTCGAAAATGTACAACTAAATTAAATTT
>ERZ1036435.68-NODE-68-length-95794-cov-352.723101_pt1 | contig 95794 bp, 92 predicted proteins | sample MGYA00514223_ERZ1036435 | MGnify/ENA primary metagenome ERZ1036435 (study PRJEB33795, sample SAMN09464927) | human gut metagenome | host: Homo sapiens | place: USA: Stanford, California | collected 2016-08 | study: EMG produced TPA metagenomics assembly of the...
GATGGACGTGGTGGTGGTAAACCAGACATGGCCATGGCAGGAGGAAGCAACCAAGCTAAGATCCAAGAATTGTTGGATGCAGTAGCAGGTAAATTGTAATCAAGTAATACTCTTCGAAAATCAAATTCAAACAACGTCAGCTTCGCCTTGCCGTACTCAAGTACAGCCTGTGGCTAGCTTCCTAGTTTGCTGTTTGATTTTCATTGAGTATAAAGATCTATCCATTTGGTGGGTAGGTCTTTTTGACTACAAAAAAGCCAAATCCGTTTGGATCTGGCTTGATAATCATTGGCAATTAGATTGTATTGGCTGCCCAGACACTTACCGAAGCAGCTGAGACTGGGAATTGTCCATAACCTTCCTCATCAATTGTAACTTGACCTAGGTGGTTTTCAAGTAAATCTACAAAGGTTTGGTTAGCCCATTCTTGGCCGACAAACATTGATTTGCTGTTTTCTTGGTCATTTGAAATCAAGACTGCGATTGGGGATTGATTTTCAGCACCTGAGCGGACCCAACCGATACAGTTAGCATCATCAAAGTAGTCATTTTGTTCTCCATAGGCCAAATCTTTTCTGATGGTTAGGAGGCGGTCAAGGACTTCTTTGAAATCTTGTTGAGCATATTGCCCTGAAATCCCATAGTAGTCGCCGTAAAAGACACATGGAAGGCCATTTTGGCGTAACAGAATGAGGGCATAGGCTGCTGGTTTGAACCATTCTTCAACAGTAGACTCAAGAGCCTGACCACGTTGAGTATCGTGGTTGTCGACAAAGGTTACAGCCTTGTAAGGTTTGAGCTCAACCAAGCTATCTGTGAAAATACCACGAAGATCATAGTTTGCGCCAGCTTGACTGGCTTCAAAGAGATTCTGGTGGAGACGAACATCGACAAGGTCAAAGCGTTCTTCCGTTTTTTCAAGATAGTCCAGATTGGCTTCCTTGTCAGGATTCCAAAATTCACCAAAAACATAGAAATCCTCACCGTATTTTTCCTTCATATCACGGATAAAATTGCTCATGAAGAAAGAGTCAATGTGTTTAACGGCATCCAAGCGGAAACCAGCTACACCAGTCGTTTCCATGAACCAGTCAGCCCAGTCATAGATATTTTGGATGACTTCAGGATGTTTAAAGTCTAGGTCGGCATACATGAGGTAGTCGTAGTTACCGTTTTCATTATCGACCAATTCCTCATTTGCCCAACCCTTGTTGTCTCCTTGAATCAGATAAATCCCAGACTTTCGGCGTTTGGCATCATAGTCTGTACCAGTGAAGTGGTACCAGTGCCAGTGGAAGTCATTGTAGGTATCTTGGCGACCATCGAAGGTAAAGCTAGTCCAGCCATTGATGGTGAAGGGTTCCCCAAGTTCAACTGTACGGTCTACAGGATCCACTTCAATAACCTGAAAGGCTTCCATGTGATCAGCAGCAGCCTTGTGATTGAGCACCACATCGGCCATAGGTTGAATTCCCTGTGCTTTTAGAGCTTGAATGGCTTGAAGATAGTCTTCTTTGAAACCATACTTGGTGCGGACAGTACCTTTTTGATTAAACTCGCCTAGGTCGAATAAGTCATAGACCCCATAGCCGACATCTTTTTCATTGGTAGCCTTGAAGGCTGGTGGCATCCAGACATGGCTGATACCGAGATCAGCTAGGTGTGGAGCATCTTCAGCCAGACGCGTCCAGTGCTGGCCGTCATGGGGCAGATACCATTCAAAGTATTGCATGAGTGTTTGATTTTGCATGATGTTTCCTCTTACTTGTCAATCTTGTTCTTTATTCTATCATAAAGTATCGGTTAGCTCAAACGTTTGCGTAAAACTGAATAATAAGTTTTTGACTATTTTATATAAAATGTTGATTTTTAAAATGAAAGCGCTATAATTATAGTAAATTACATAGATAAAGAGAGGAGATTTCTCATGATTGAATTTCAAAATGTTAGTAAGTTGTATGGTGATAAAGAGGCCTTGAGCAATCTCAATCTGCAGATTGAAAATGGAGAGATTATGGGCTTGATTGGCCATAATGGGGCTGGAAAATCGACCACTATAAAATCCTTAGTCAGTATCATTTCACCCAGCAGTGGTCGTATTTTGGTAGACGGTCAGGAGTTATCGGAAAATCGTTTAGCTATTAAACGAAAGATTGGCTATGTAGCAGACTCGCCTGACTTATTTTTACGCTTAACGGCCAATGAATTTTGGGAATTGATTGCTTCATCCTATGATCTGACTAGCTCTGACTTGGAGGCTAGTCTAGCTAGGCTATTGAACGTTTTTGATTTTGCTGAAAACCGCTATCAGGTTATTGAAACCCTTTCTCACGGAATGCGTCAGAAAGTCTTTGTCATCGGAGCACTCTTGTCCGATCCCGATATTTGGGTCTTGGACGAACCCTTGACAGGTTTGGATCCCCAGGCTGCCTTTGATTTGAAGCAAATGATGAAGGAGCATGCGCAAAAAGGCAAGACGGTCTTGTTTTCAACTCATGTCCTAGAGGTAGCCGAGCAAGTCTGTGATCGGATTGCCATTTTGAAAAAGGGGCATTTGATTTATTGTGGTAGCGTAGAGGACTTGAGAAAAGACCATCCAGACCAGTCTTTAGAAAGTATCTATCTTAGCCTTGCTGGTAGAAAAGAGGAGGTTTCAGATGCGTCTCAAAGTCATTAAAAAATTAGTTGATATCAATATCCTCTATTCATCTCAAGAAGCTAATCTGGCTAACCTACGAAAGAAGCAAGCTAAAAATCCTGGAAAAAAAGTAAATGTTTCCGCTAGAGTCCTAAGTTCTTACATTTTTTCTAGTCTCTTGATGCTTTTCATGTTTATAAATATAGCCTTTCGTTTTCCTTTTGATAAAATACCTGTTTATTTTAGTTTTATGGTTGCTATTTTACTGGTGCTTGCCTTTTCAACTTCTTTCACTGCATTTTACAATGTCTTTTATGAGAGTAAGGACTTGGCATCGTATAGGCCCTATGCCTTTAAAGAATCAGAGATTATAATTGCTAAAGGACTGTCTGTTCTCTTGCCAGCTCTAGCTGGAATTGTACCAATCCTAGCTTATTTTCTAGTCCTCTACATTAGGCTAGCACCTTCTCTTTGGCTGGGCTTGCCTTTGATGCTACTGTCCTTGGCTCTATTATTTGTTTCTGTGGCTCTAGTGATGGTAGTGGCAGTGCATTTCTTGGCTCAAACTGCGCTTTTTAGAAAGTATCAGTCTATTTTTTCGAATGTGATGATTGGGATAGGAGTTCTCACACCTTTAATATTTGTCTTCTTTCTACAGTCGACTTCTAGAGGTATAGGTGATCAGACTAAAGAAATTCCACCTCTTCTTTATCCTATTCATCTCTTTTACAAAATATCAGTGGAGCCTTTTTCGATAGAAGCCATCCTAGGTCTGCTCGCTTGGATAGCTTTAACTCTTTTCTTGCTTTACCTGACCAAAAAGAAGGTTTTGCCTCGTTTTTATGATGTGATCCTACTTAATAGTGAGGAGAAGGTCAAAAAAGAACGTCGCAGTAAGGAGGGGCTCTCAACTACTAAAAAGGGCTTTTTCCGTATGGTTTTACGCTACCACCTCACCCTTTTGGGACAGGGGACTGGCGTGATTACAGTGCTTTTTACAAGTGCTTTCCTTCCTTATCTCATGATGATCGGTCTGATTTCCAACATCCGAGATTCTCAGATAGTTCCAGACATTCATCCTCCATACTGGTTACCCTTGTTTTTTATAGGTCTCTTTCTAGCTGTTGTCAATAACAATATCACCAGCCTGCATTCAATTGCCTTATCCTTGGAGAGGGAAAATGTTGATTTTCTGAAGAGTTTACCCTTTGACTTTGCTCGTTATGTAAAAGTGAAATTTTGGATTATATTTGCTGTCCAGTCCTTTTTACCAGTTCTGACTTTACTTGGTCTTTCTCTATATTTAGGCTTGCCCATCCTTTCGATGATTTACCTTCTTGTAGTCTGGACCCTTGCCAGTGTCATCCTTTCTTGCCACCATTACTTTAAGGACGTTAAAAATTTGTCAACCAATTGGAGTAACATTACGGACTTGGTAAACCGTTCAAATCGTATAGTAGCAATTGTTTTGATTTTGGTTTATAGTGCAATCTTAATGGCCCTTGTAATAGGGAGCATATTCTTGGTTCGGTCTCTCTCCCCTATCCTTGCCATTAGCTTGGGAGTAGGAGCTCTTATCCTCCTGCTTGGTCTTGCTATTTTTAGCTATTATTATTACCTGTCACGCATATTGGCAGAAATAGAAAAAAGATGAGCTAGTTGATCGCTTGCTTGATAAATTTTATAAAAAGAAATGCTCCTCCAAGACGGAAGAGCATTTTTTATTGTGATTTTGATTCAGTTTCTGCAGACTCGGGGTGGAGTTCTTGGTAACTTGGAGCTTTGAAAAGGTCAGTACTGGTTTTACCTTGTCGTTGGCTAAAGAGGCTAGTTGACTGACTTCCCTTTTCCTGCTCAATCTTTTGCAGAATTGGTAAAGAATTGAGGTAAGAAATACTTTCTGTATCAACTTTTCCAAGATGATCTGCTTGGTAGAAACGTATCAAATCACCAGTTTGAATCTGGTCGCTGATTTTTAGCTGTTGACTAGCTGCTTGACGAACAATTTCTAGTTCAGTCTGAGCTTGTTCATCAAGATTGCTGATTTCAAGACCGCTCTCAGTGTAGTAGGTTCGTCCGTCATAACTGGTGTATTTTGGTGTGACGAAGGAATTGGCAGTTCGAAAGGCAATGATTTCTTGATGATCTGGAGACAGAAGGTCTTGGCCGACTTGAAGGAAGGAATTGGACTCAATACCAAGGAGGTGTTCGAGAGTCGGTAAGATATCGATTTGTCCACCGAAGGTATTGATGATTTGTCCCTTTTCATAGCCAGGCATGACCACCATAAAAGGCACTCGTTGCAACATGGCATTGTCGTAATTCGACCAGTTCTCAGAAGTCTTGCCAATCAAGGGAGCCAGGTCAGGATTGCGGGAGTTAGAAATTCCATAATGGTCTCCGTAGATGACGATGATGGATTTTTCATAGAGGCCACTTTCTTTGAGATAGTCAAAGAAGGCCTTGATAGCACTATCCAGATAGTTAGCTGTTTGGAAGTAGCCATTGATGGTTTCATCTTTGGTTTTAGCCAGTGGGAAACCAAGCTCATCGCCTGTTAGATTGCTAGCATAGGGATAGTGATTGGATACCGTGATATACTTAGCATAAAAAGGCTGCTGCAAGTGCTCTAGATATTGAATAGAATCTTTCATCATGATTTTATCATTTAAACCATATTGGAAAGAATTGCTACTGTCTTGCTTAGTAAAATAGGAAGCATCAAAGAAGTATTGGTAGCCCCATTGCTTGTAGGTTGTATTTCGGTTCCAGAAGGTCCCGATATTACCGTGAAAGACGGCACTTGATTGGTAGCCGTTTTTTGATAGGATAAAAGGAGCTGCCTGCTGGGTATTGGTACCACCATAGTTGACCATAAAGGAACCTTGGTCAAGTCCAAATAAACCGGTCTCTAGCATGGTTTCCGCATCTGAGGTTTTACCAGCCTTGACTTGGTTAAAGATATTCGAAAAGACTAGGGTTGCTTGCGAATGGTAGAGGGAATTAAGGAAGGGAGTGACTTCATGATCAGTTCCATCTATGTTGAGTTTATAGTCCAGTAGGAACTGTTGGAAACTCTCCAAGTGGAGATAAATCACATTTTTTCCTTTGGCTAAGCCGAAATAGTCTGGATTGGGCTTAGCCGAATGTTCTTGAATATAATCTGTAATAGGTTGCAGGTCGGTCTCAGAGGCCTTAGCACGTTCTTTGTTGGCACTGTATGATTGGTTGGCACTATAGCCTAAAAAGGCTGGCAAACTAAGGGCACGAACAATATAATAATTAGAAAATCCTCGTGACAGGAGATCGGGACGCTCAATTTCAGCCAAGAAAAGGTTAGCTGAAAAGAGCAGGGCCGAGAGAGCAGTGATGGCAACACTGGAGCGGAATTTGAAAGTTCTCCTATCCAATTGGATGAATTTTTTATAGAAAAGGAAAGCCAGCAGTGGGAAATCCATAAAATAGATGAAATCCCAAAAGCGCAGTAACTCTAGTTCTGCAGTACCAACAGATACCTTGCTGACCACTTTCATGGTATTGGCCGTGATAAAGTCACTAAATTCTCGATAGTAAAAAATATTAGAATAGAGCCAAATGAATAAAAGGCTGTAAATAGCTATACTAAGACTGTAAAAGGCCTTGGTTGAGCGAGCATAGAGGGCTAGAGCCAGCAGGAGGAGTCCCAAAGGAAGGGGGTTAAAAAAGGCGATAAAGGCAAGGTAATTTCCCTGCAATTTACCCAATTGAATATCTAAATTGAAGTCAACGGTATAGGCTAATAAGGTTTTGAGCCAATAGAGGATTAAAAGGGTTAGGACAAAACCCAGTCTGGTACCGATGGCTTTTTGGATTTTGTTAAAATTGATTCTCACACAATTACTTCCTAAGTTTTTATTAGTATTAGTATACCATTTTTTAAAACTAGAGTAAAAAAGCAAGGGTAGTTTCTTTTTTGAGAATTGTCACAAAATTTGCTATAATAGTGACTATGAATAGAATAAGAGTCAGCAAAAGGGTTGAAAAGAAGCTCGCTAAAGGGCTAGTTTTACTAGAAGCTAGCGACCTTGAGAATGTCAATCTTAAGGATCAGGAAGTAGAAGTTCATAGTCAAGATGGAAACTTTCTAGGGACTGCCTACATTTCTCAGCAAAACAAGGGCTTGGGCTGGTTTGTGAGCACAGACAAGGTGACCTTTAATCAAGCTTTCTTTGAAACGCTGTTTAGACAAGCTAAAGAAAAGAGAAGTGCCTACTATCAAGACGAATTGACAACTGCCTTTCGTCTCTTCAACCAAGAGGGAGATGGCTTTGGCGGTCTGGTAGTGGACCTTTATGGCGGCTATGCTGTCTTTTCTTGGTATAACTCTTATGTTTATCAGATTCGTAAGGTTATCTCAGAAGCTTTTAGACAGGTTTTTCCTGAGGTTTTAGGAGCATATGAGAAGATCCGTTTTAAGGGTTTGGACTATGAATCTGCCCATGTTTATGGTCAAGAAGCGCCTGACTTTTTCACTGTTTTGGAAAATGGTGTTCTGTATCAAGTCTTTATGAACGATGGCTTAATGACAGGGATTTTCCTAGACCAGCACGAGGTTCGTGGTAGTCTAGTGGATGGATTGGCTATGGGCAAATCCTTGCTCAATATGTTTTCCTACACAGCAGCATTTTCAGTAGCTGCGGCCATGGGAGGAGCAAGCCAGACTACTTCGGTTGACCTAGCTAAACGTTCACGAGAATTGTCTCAAGCGCATTTTCAGGCAAATGGAATCAGCACAGGCGACCATCGCTTTATAGTCATGGATGTCTTTGAGTATTTCAAGTATGCCAAACGAAAAGCCTTGACATACGATGTGATTGTCCTAGATCCGCCTAGCTTTGCTCGGAACAAAAAACAAACGTTCTCTGTGGCCAAGGATTATCACAAGTTGATATCCCAGAGTCTTGAGATTTTAAATCCGGGAGGGATTATCATTGCCAGCACCAATGCTGCCAATGTTTCCCGTCAGAAATTTACAGAACAAATTGATAAAGGCTTTGCAGGAAGAAGTTACCAGATTTTAAACAAATACGGTCTTCCAGCAGATTTCGCCTATAATAAAAAAGATGAAAGTAGTAATTACCTCAAGGTGATTAGTATGAAGGTTAGTAAATGAAATTAATTGTTTCAGTAATGCCAAGAAGTTTAGAGGAGGTCCAGGCTTTGGATGCCACGAGGTACCTAGATGCCGACATCATTGAATGGCGTGCCGACTATCTGCCTAAGGAAGCGATTTTGCAGGTGGCTCCAGCTATTTTTGAAAAATTCGCAGGCCGTGAGTTGGTTTTCACGCTGCGAACTCGCGCTGAAGGGGGAGAAATTGATCTTTCTCCAGAAGAATATATCCATCTAATCAAGGAAGTGGCGCAACTCTATCAACCAGACTATATTGATTTTGAGTATTACAGCTACAAGGATGTTTTTGAGGAAATGCTGGACTTCCCAAATCTCATTTTGAGTTACCACAATTTCCAAGAAACACCTGAAAACATGATGGAAATCTTGTCAGAGTTGACGAGCTTAAATCCAAAACTTGTTAAGGTTGCGGTGATGGCTCACACGGAGCAGGATGTGCTAGACTTAATGAACTATACACGAGGCTTTAAAACCCTCAATCCTGAGCAGGAATATGTGACCATTTCTATGGGTAAGGTGGGCAAGGTTTCTCGTATCACTGCGGATGTGACAGGTTCTAGCTGGTCTTTTGCTAGTCTAGATGAGGCTAGTGCTCCTGGGCAGATTTCCCTAGCTAATATGAAAAAAATTCGGGAGATTTTGGATGAAGCTTGATGGCTATACACGTTTAGCTGCCGTTGTTGCCAATCCTATTAAGCATTCTATTTCCCCATTTATTCACAATAGCGCCTTTGAGGCGACAGCTACCAATGGTGCTTACGTGGCTTGGGAGATTGAAGCGGGTGACTTGGCAGAAACAGTGGCCAATATTCGTCGCTACCAGATGTTTGGCATCAACTTGTCCATGCCCTATAAGGAGCAGGTGATTTCTTATTTGGATGAATTGAGTGACGAAGCGCGCTTGATTGGTGCGGTTAATACGGTTGTCAATGAGAATGGCAATTTAATTGGATATAATACAGATGGCAAGGGATTTTTTAAGAGCTTGCCTTCTTTTACAATTTCAGGTAAAAAGATGACCCTGCTTGGTGCAGGTGGTGCGGCTAAATCAATCTTGGCACAGGCTATTTTGGATGGTGTCAGTCAGATTTCAGTCTTTGTTCGTTCAGTTTCCATGGAAAAAACAAGACCATACCTAGACAAGTTACAGGAGCAGACAGGTTTTAAGGTGGACCTGTCTGCTTTAGAAGATGTTCCTGAACTGCAAGCAAGGATTGCTGAGTCTGATTTACTGGTCAATGCGACAAGTGTAGGGATGGATGGTCAATCATCTCCAGTTCCTGAAAACATTGTCCTATCAGAAACTCTTTTAGTAGCAGATATCATTTACCAACCCTTTGAAACACCATTTTTGAAATGGGCCAGAAGGCAGGGCAATCCAGCGGTCAACGGTCTGGGAATGTTGCTCTATCAAGCTGCAGAAGCTTTTCAACTGTGGACAGGCAAGGAAATGCCGACAGAAGAAATTTGGCAGTCTTTAACAGAAAAATACCAATAAAGAAAGGGAGATTCTCCTATGAAAATCAGAATCGATATTCCTCATCATCCTTATGATATTCAGATTGAAAAAGGTTGTCTGGCTCAGGCTGGTCAATGGTTGCGAGAACTCTGGCAACCACAAAAAGTGGTTATCATAACAGACAACCATGTAGCCTCTCTCTATGCGGAGAAGGTCAAGCTCAGCCTAGAAGATGCTGGTTTTCAGGTAGCAGTTTTTGACTTTTTAGAAGGGGAAGAAAGAAAGAATTTAACCACTGTCCAGAAAGTCTATGAATTTTTAGTCAAGCAAGGTCTGACTCGTAGCGATGGAATCGTGGCTCTTGGTGGTGGTGTCGTTGGGGACCTGGCTGGTTTCGTAGCCTCTACCTATATGCGAGGTATTCATTTTGTTCAGATTCCGACTAGTTTGACAGCCCAAGTGGATTCTTCTATCGGTGGAAAGACAGGTGTCAACACTCCATTTGCTAAAAATATGGTGGGGACCTTTGCCCAACCAGATGGGGTTCTGATCGATCCGCTTGTCCTTGAAACGCTCGGAAAAAGAGAGTTGATTGAAGGGATGGGAGAGGTCATCAAGTACGGCTTGATTGAGGATCCAGAACTGTGGGCTCTCTTGGCAGAGCTGGATGGTTCTGTGGAGAGCATTCTGGAACATGCAGAGACCTTGATTGAACATTCTTGTCAGGTCAAGCGCAAGATGGTAGTTGAGGATGAGTTGGACAATGGTGTTCGCCTTTACCTCAATTTTGGCCACACTATTGGTCATGCTATTGAAGCGACTGCTGGCTATGGTAAAGTCATGCATGGAGAGGCTGTGGCTATGGGAATGGTGCAGATATCCAAGGTTGCTGAGGAAAAAGGCCTCATGCCGGCTGGCATTACCCAATCTATCACAGAGATGTGTCAGAAGTTTGGTTTGCCTGTTGACTATGAAAACTGGGATGTAGATAAGCTTTATCAAGCTTTGACTCATGACAAGAAAGCGCGTGGCAATACCTTGAAGTTGGTCTTGGTACCAGAGCTTGGTTCGGCAACCATTCACCCAGTTTCTCTGGAAGAGATGAAAGACTACTTGGTAAAATAAGGAGAACGTATGAGATATTTAACTGCAGGAGAATCACACGGTCCCCGTCTGACGGCTATTATTGAAGGAATTCCAGCTGGACTACCTTTGACAGCTGAGGATATTAATGGAGACCTTAAACGCCGTCAGGGTGGCTACGGCCGCGGTGGTCGTATGAAGATTGAGAGTGACCAGGTTGTCTTTACTTCGGGCGTGCGCCACGGGAAGACGACAGGAGCTCCCATTACCATGGATGTCATCAATAAGGACCACCAAAAATGGCTGGATATCATGTCTGCGGAAGACATTGAAGAGCGACTTAAAAGCAAACGAAAAATCACCCATCCTCGCCCAGGACATGCCGATTTGGTTGGGGGGATCAAGTACCGTTTTGACGATTTGCGAAATTCTTTAGAACGTTCATCAGCTCGTGAAACCACCATGCGGGTAGCAGTTGGTGCAGTAGCCAAACGCCTCTTGGCTGAGCTGGATATGGAGATTGCCAACCATGTCGTGGTCTTTGGTGGCAAGGAAATCGATGTTCCTGAAAATCTAACAGTCGCTGAGATTAAGGAACGAGCTGCCCAGTCTGAAGTTTCTATTGTCAACCAAGAAAGAGAACAGGAAATCAAGGACTATATTGACCAAATCAAGCGTGATGGAGATACCATCGGTGGGGTTGTCGAGACAGTTGTCGGAGGTGTTCCAGTTGGTCTTGGTTCCTATGTCCAATGGGACAGAAAATTGGATGCAAGATTGGCCCAAGCTGTTGTCTCTATCAATGCCTTTAAAGGGGTGGAATTTGGTCTTGGCTTTGAAGCTGGTTATCGTAAAGGCAGCCAAGTCATGGATGAAATTCTCTGGTCTGAAGAAGACGGCTATACTCGCCGTACCAATAATCTAGGTGGCTTTGAAGGTGGTATGACCAATGGGCAACCCATCGTTGTTCGTGGCGTCATGAAACCCATTCCTACTCTCTACAAACCACTTATGAGTGTGGATATCGAAACCCATGAACCCTACAAGGCAACTGTGGAGAGAAGTGATCCGACCGCCCTTCCGGCAGCAGGTGTGGTCATGGAAGCTGTTGTAGCAACGGTTCTGGCACAAGAAATCCTTGAAAAATTCTCATCAGATAATCTTGAGGAACTAAAAGAATCGGTAGCCAAACACCGAGAGTTTACAAAGAACTATTAAGGAGTTCCTATGGCAAAAACAGTCTATATCGCAGGTCTTGGTCTGATTGGTGCCTCTATGGCACTCGGGATCAAACGCGATCATCCAGATTATGAAATTTTAGGTTACAATCGCAGTCAAGCTTCGAGAGATATCGCCTTGAAAGAAGGCATGATTGACCGTGCAACGGATGATTTTGCTAGTTTTGCTCCTTTGGCAGATATCATTATTCTCAGCTTGCCAATCAAACAAACCATTGCTTTCATTAAGGAGTTGGCCGACTTGGACTTGAAAGAAGGTGTCATTATTTCAGATGCCGGTTCGACCAAGTCAGCTATTGTGGATGCGGCGGAGCAATATTTGGCTGGCAAACCTGTTCGCTTCGTCGGAGCCCATCCTATGGCTGGTAGTCACAAGACAGGGGCTGCTTCTGCGGATGTCAATCTTTTTGAAAATGCCTATTATATCTTTACACCTTCGAGCCTGACAGGTCAGGATACGCTTGAGGAAATGAAGGATCTGCTTTCAGGTCTTCATGCTCGTTTTATCGAAATTGATGCCAAGGAGCATGATCGTGTCACTTCTCAGATTAGCCATTTTCCTCATATTCTGGCTTCTAGTCTCATGGAGCAGACCGCGGTTTATGCTCAAGAACATGAGATGGCAAGGCGCTTTGCGGCAGGTGGTTTTCGAGATATGACTCGAATTGCGGAAAGCGAACCAGGTATGTGGACTTCCATTCTTTTGTCCAATCGTGAGACTATCCTAGAGCGGATTGAGGATTTTAAGGAACGTTTGGATGAGGTTGGACAAGCCATCAGCAAGGGAGATGAAGAGCAGATTTGGAACTTTTTCAACCAAGCGCGTGAGCAACGTCAGGCTATGGAAATCCATAAGCGTGGTGGCGTGGATAGCTCTTATGACCTCTATGTCGATGTTCCCGATGAAGAAGATGTCATCTTGCGGATTTTGGAACTGCTACGTGGAACTTCCTTGGTCAATATTCATATCAACGAGGAAAACCGTGAGGATATTCACGGGATTCTACAAATTTCATTTAAAAATGCTCAAGACTTAGAAAGAGCTGAGCATCTCATAACAGAAAATACCGACTACACAGTCGTTATCAAATAAGGAGAAAATCATGTCAAATATTTACGATAGTGCAAATGAACTCAGTCGCGGTCTACGCGAATTACCAGAATACAAGGCTGTCAAAGCAGCTAAAGATGCTATTTCAGCAGATGCTGAGGCAAGCAAAATCTTTACAGAATATGTTACTTTCCAAGAGGAAATTCAAAGATTAGCGCAGACAGGTCAAATGCCAGACGCTTCCTTCCAAGCGAAGATGGAAGGCTTTGGCAAGCAGATTCAGGGGAATAGCCTCTTATCAGAATTCTTTACCAAGCAACAACAATTGGCCATTTACCTTTCTGACATTGAAAAAATTGTTTTCGAACCAGTTTCAGAATTGCTAAAATAAGAAAATAACTATCATAAAGTCAGGAATTTTTAAGGAATTTCTGGCTTTTTATGATAAAATAGGTAAAAGTATTGCAAGTATGAGGTCCAGTATGAAACTAAAAACAAACATTCTCCACTTACACGGCAGTATCCGAGTTCCAGGTGACAAGTCTATCAGTCATCGTTCCATTATCTTTGGAAGCTTGGCTGAGGGTGAGACCAAGGTTTATGATATATTACGTGGCGAAGACGTCCTTTCGACTATGCAAGTCTTTCGTGACCTTGGTGTTGAAATTGAGGATAAAGATGGGGTTATTACTATTCAAGGTGTGGGCATGGATGGCTTAAAAGCGCCGCAAAATGCCCTGGATATGGGAAATTCTGGAACCTCGATTCGCCTGATTTCAGGTGTCCTTGCTGGCGCAGACTTCGAAGTAGAGATGTTTGGCGATGACAGTCTTTCCAAACGTCCCATGGACCGTGTGACGATTCCACTGAAAGAAATGGGCGTCAGCATTTCAGGGCAAACTGAGCGAGACCTGCCTCCTTTGCGTTTGAAAGGGACGAAAAACCTAACACCTATTCACTATGAGTTGCCAATAGCCTCTGCCCAAGTCAAGTCAGCCTTGATGTTTGCTGCCTTGCAGGCTCAGGGGGCGTCAGTGATTATCGAAAAAGAATGCACTCGTAATCATACTGAAGATATGTTACAACAATTTGGTGGTCATTTAAGTGTGGACGGCAAGAAAATCACAGTCCAAGGGCCACAAAAATTGACAGGACAAAAGGTGGTCGTGCCAGGAGATATTTCCAGTGCAGCCTTTTGGTTGGTCGCAGGTTTGATTGTTCCAAACTCTCGTGTAGTGCTGCAGAATGTGGGTATTAATGAAACGCGTACTGGTATTATTGATGTCATTCGCGCCATGGGTGGAAAATTGGAAATAACTGAAATCGATCCAGTCGCTAAATCTGCTACTTTAACTGTTGAGTCTTCAGACCTCAAAGGAACAGAGATTGGTGGTGCATTGATTCCACGCTTGATTGATGAATTGCCCATTATTGCCCTGCTAGCGACCCAAGCACATGGTGTAACAGTTATCAAAGATGCTGAGGAGCTCAAGGTTAAGGAAACAGACCGCATTCAGGTTGTGGCAGACGCTTTAAATAGCATGGGAGCAGATATCACCCCTACAGCAGATGGAATGATTATCAAAGGTAAATCAGCTCTTCACGGTGCTAGGGTCAATACTTTTGGTGACCACCGTATTGGCATGATGACAGCCATCGCGGCTCTCTTGGTTACAGATGGAGAAGTGGATCTTGACCGTGCAGAAGCTATCAATACCAGCTATCCTAGCTTCTTTGATGATTTGGAGAGCTTGATTCATGGCTAAGGTATTACTAGGATTTATGGGGGCTGGTAAATCGACTATTGCAAGAGGCTTGGACCCTAATTACCTTGATATGGATGCTCTGATAGAGAAGCGCTTAGGTATGTCCATTGCGGAATTTTTCTCGGAAATGGGAGAAGAGGTCTTTCGACAGGTAGAGTCAGAAGTATTAGCTGAGTTACTACAAAGAGATCAAGTTGTGTCAACTGGTGGAGGAGTGGTCGTTTCTCAGCGAAATCGTGACTTACTAAAGACCAATTCTGATAACATCTACCTGAAAGCAGATTTTGAAACCCTCTACCAACGCATATCAGCTGATAAGGACAATCAGCGTCCGCTTTTTCTAAATAATAGCAAGGAAGAACTTGCAGCTATTTTCCAAGAACGACAGGCATGGTATGAGGAAGTAGCCAGTCGGGTTTTGGATGTGACCAAGCTAAATCCAGAGGAAATTATAGAGGAACTGAGATGAAAATTGCTTATCTAGGTCCCAAGGGATCATTTTCACACCACGTTGTGCAGACAGCTTTTCCTCAGGAGGAATTGCAGGCCTTTGCCAACATTACAGATGTCATCAAGGCCTATGAGCAAGGCTTGGTGGACTATTCTGTGGTGCCAGTTGAAAATTCTATAGAGGGTAGTGTGCATGAAACCTTGGACTACCTTTTTCATCAGGCTCGCATCCAAGCAGTAGCAGAAATCGTTCAGCCTATTCATCAGCAGTTGATGGTGGTGCCAGGTCACACTAAGATTGAAAAGATTTTTTCTCATCCTCAGGCTTTGGCTCAAGGAAAGAAATTCATCGAGGAACAATATCCAGAGGCCCAAATCGAGGTAACAGCTAGTACAGCTTATGCGGCCCGCTTTGTTTCCGAACATCATGACCAGCCTTATGCAGCCATTGCACCAAGAAGTTCTGCCGAAGAATATGGCTTGGAATTAATTGCCGAGGATATTCAGGAAATGGAAGCCAATTTCACACGTTTCTGGGTTTTGGGAGCTGAAATGCCTTCTATTCCCTTGAAAGCACAAACTGAGAAAATGAGTTTAGCCTTGACATTACCTGACAACCTTCCTGGTGCCCTCTACAAGGCTCTTTCAACCTTTGCTTGGAGAGGAATTGACCTGACAAAAATTGAAAGTCGTCCACTCAAGACAGCACTGGGAGAATACTTTTTCATTATCGATGTGGACTATGCTGATAAGGACTTGATCCACTTTGCCCAAAAAGAATTAGAAGCGATTGGAATCCAGTATAAAGTACTGGGCGCCTATCCTATTTATCCAATATCAGACCATGGAAAGGAGAAAAGATGAATAAAGAAAATCCCTTAAGTCATCATGAGCAGTTGCGTTATGACTATCTCTTTAAGAACATTCATTACCTCAATGAGCGAGAAAAAAAAGAGTTTGCTTATCTGCAAGGTAAGTTAAATATGGCTGGCGGTAGTGGACCTTCACCAGAAATTCATAATGAAAATCATGATATGGAAGAGTCTTTCATGGAACCAGTCAATCAGTCTCCTCTTCCATCCTATGGTAACCGTAGTCGTGCAAAAAAATATCAGAAAAGTCATCCTCTTCCAAAGGTTAAGTCCAAAAAACGTAAGATTCGTTGGGGGCGCATTTTTGCAGGATTGCTTGCTCTTCTAGCCTGTGTCGGTTTTGGTATGATTTTTATGTTCCTAAAAGGTTATTCAAATGCGGATCCAACCAAACCTGCCAATGCTAAGGCAGCTCAAGTAGAAGTTTTTCATGGTCAAGATACCAAGGATGGGGTTAATATTTTGATTATGGGAACGGATGGACGGATTGGCCAAAATAGTGCTGAGACGAGAACGGACTCTATTATGGTACTAAACGTTGGCGGCTCAGATAAGAAAATTAAGCTGGTCAGCTTCATGCGTGACAATTTGGTCTATATAGATGGTTACAGTCAAGTCATTAACGGTAGAAAACAGACGGATAACAAGTTAAACGTAGCCTATGAGTTAGGAGAACAAGAGGGGCAAAAAGGGGCAGAAATGGTTCGAAAAGTCCTAAAAGACAATTTTGACTTGGATATTAAATATTACGCTTTGGTAGATTTCCAGGCCTTCGCAACCGCTATTGACACTCTCTTCCCTGATGGCGTGACGATTGATGCCAAATTCTCAACCTTAGAAGGTCAACCTTTAACCGAAGCTACAGTCGGAGATGATTTACATGCTACGGAAACAGAGTCACCAACCCAGACTATTAAAGTTGGGAAACAGCAGATGAACGGTTCAACCTTGCTCAATTATGCACGTTTCCGTGATGATGATGAAGGTGATTACGGTCGTACCAAGAGACAACAGCAAGTGCTGACAGCTGTTCTGCAGCAACTCAAGGATCCAACCAAACTCTTTACTGGATCAGAAGCACTTGGTAAGGTCTTTGGGATGACCTCTACGAATGTTCCGTATAGTTTCCTACTGACCAATGGTTTATCCTTCCTAGATGGAGCGCAAAATGGCATTGAAAGATTAACAGTTCCAGAACTAGGTGATTGGGTCGATGCCTATGATGTCTATGGAGGACAGGCACTCTTAGTAGACCAAAATAAATATCAAACCAAGCTCGCTCAAATGGGAATGAGATAAGATAAGACAGAAAAATCAAAGTTTGAATGCTATTTATCTAGCAATCAGGCTTTGATTTTTTACAGTCTGCAATAGATTTTCATCCCTTATTTATGGTATAATAAAACGATATAACTCGTTATTGAACAGAAGAGGAGAGACATGAGTGATTTGAAAGCAATTCAGGCACGTAGTCTGGAAATGGCTGAATATTTTGTGGCCTTTTGTAAAGAACATGATTTGCTTTGTTATCTTTGTGGTGGAGGTGCTATTGGTGCCCTTCGAAACAAGGGGTTCATTCCTTGGGACGACGACCTAGACTTTTTTATGCCCCGTAAGGATTATGAAAAATTGGCAGAATTATGGCCTCGTTATGCAGATGAACGTTATTTCTTGTCAAAGAGTAACAAGGATTTTGTCGACCGCAATCTTTTTATTACCATTCGTGATAAGGAAACGACCTGTATCAAACCTTATCAGCAGGATTTAGAATTGCCACATGGTCTGGCCTTGGATGTTTTGCCTTTGGATTATTATCCGAAAAATCCAGCTGAGCGGAAAAAACAGGTTCGTTGGGCCTTGATTTATTCTCTTTTTTGTGCGCAAACTATTCCAGAAAAACATGGCGCACTTATGAAGTGGGGAAGCCGTATTTTACTGGGGTTGACTCCAAAATCTCTCCGTTATCGCATTTGGAAAAAAGCTGAAAAAGAAATGACCAAGTACAGTCTAGCTGAGAGCGATGGAATCACGGAATTATGCTCGGGTCCTGGTTACATGAGAAATAAGTACCTAATCGAATCTTTTGAGGATAATCTTTTCTTGCCATTTGAAGAGACAGAGATGCCCGTTCCAGTTGGCTATGATGCCTATCTAAGCACTGCTTTTGGAGACTACATGACACCTCCACCAGCAGATAAGCAGCTACCACATCATGATGCTGTCATAGCTGATATGGATAAGTCTTATACAGAATACAAGGGAGAATATGGTGGCTAAGAAAAAAATATTATTTTTTATGTGGTCTTTTTCTCTCGGGGGTGGCGCAGAGAAGATTCTATCTACCATTGTTTCAAATCTAGATCCAGAAAAGTATGATATTGATATTCTTGAAATGGAACATTTTGACAAGGGATACGAATCTGTTCCTAAACATGTACGAATACTAAAATCCTTTCAGGATTATCGCCAAGCCAGATGGCTCCGAGCTCTTTTGTGGAGAATGAGAATTTATTTTCCAAGATTGACTCGTCGCTTGCTGGTGAAAGATGACTATGATGTTGAAGTTTCCTTTACCATTATGAATCCACCGCTTTTGTTCTCTAAAAGAAAAGAAGTCAAGAAAATCTCTTGGATTCATGGAAGTATCGAAGAATTTCTTAAGGATAGCTCCAAAAGAGAATCACATAGACGCCAGTTGGATGCTGCGGATACCATTGTAGGAATTTCAAAAAAAACCAGCAATTCTATCAAGGAAGTCTATCCAGATTATGCTTCGAAATTACGGACAGTTTACAATGGATATGATTTTCAGAGTATTCTAGAAAAATCTCAAGAGAAGATCGATATCGAGATTGCGCCTCAAAGTATCTGTACTATCGGACGGATTGAGGAAAATAAGGGTTCTGACCGTGTGGTGGAAGTGATACGATTATTATACCAAGAGGGAAAAAACTATCATCTCTATTTTATCGGGGCTGGGGATATGGAAGAGGAACTGAAAAAACGCGTCAAAGAATATGAGCTTGAAGACTATGTACATTTCCTTGGTTATCAAAAAAATCCTTATCAGTATTTGTCTCAGATGAAAGTTCTCTTGTCTATGTCTAAACAAGAAGGTTTTCCTGGAGTGTATGTGGAGGCCTTGAGTCTGGGACTTCCTTTTGTATCTACGGATGTTGGAGGTGCTGAGGAATTATCCCAAGAAGGACGATTTGGACAAATCATTGAGAGCAATCAAGAGGCAGCTCAGGCAATTACGAACTACATGACATCTGCCTCAAACTTCGATGTCAATGAGGCTAGTCAATTTATTCAACAATTTACAATTGCCAAACAAATCGAACAAGTAGAAAAACTATTAGAGGAGTAGCATGGAAACTGCATTAATTAGTGTGATTGTGCCAGTCTATAATGTGGCGCAGTACCTAGAAAAATCGATAGCTTCCATTCAGAAGCAGACCTATAAAAATCTGGAAATCATTCTTGTTGATGATGGAGCAACGGATGAAAGTGGTCGCTTGTGTGATTCAATCGCTGAACAAGATGACAGGGTGTCAGTACTTCATAAAAAGAATGAAGGTTTGTCGCAAGCACGAAACGATGGAATGAAGCAGGCTCACGGAGATTATCTGATTTTTATTGACTCAGATGATTATATCCATCCAGAAATGATTCAGAGCTTATATGAGCAATTAATTCAAGAAGATGCGGATGTTTCGAGCTGTGGTGTTATGAATGTCTATGCTAATGATGAAAGCCCACAGTCAGCCAACCAGGATGACTATTTTGTCTGTGATTCTCAAACATTTCTAAAGGAATACCTCATAGGTGAAAAAATACCTGGAACGATCTGCAATAAGCTAATCAAGAGAGAGATTGCAACTGCCCTATCCTTTCCGAAGGGATTGATTTACGAAGATGCTTATTATCATTTTGATTTAATCAAGTTGGCTAAGAAGTACGTTGTTAATACCAAACCCTATTATTACTATTTTCATAGAGGGGATAGTATTACGACTAAACCCTATGCAGAGAAGGATTTAGCCTATATTGATATCTACCAAAAGTTTTACAATGAAGTTGTGAAAAACTATCCTGAGTTGAAAGAGGTTGCTTTTTTCAGATTGGCCTATGCCTACTTTTTTATTCTGGATAAGATGTTACTAGATGATCAGTATAAACAATTTGAAGCCTATTCTCAGATTCATCGTTTTTTAAAAGGCCATGCCTTTGCTATTGCTAGGAATCCAATTTTCCGTAAGGGGAGAAGAATTAGTGCTTTGGCTCTATTCATAAATATTTCCTTATACCGATTCTTATTACTAAAAAATATTGAAAAATCTAAAAAATTACATTAGAACGGGGGTGAGCAAGTGATTGATGGAAAACGATTATTATTTAGTTTGACCATAGTCAGCTATGCCTTGACGCTAGTAAGTGGAATTGTGTATCTGTTTAATAATAACAATGTTAGCTTGCTTTCTACTTTATTGTTCTTACTGGTTAGTAGCTTAATTGCTTGTTGGAATGATATCAAGTATTACTTAATCCATTTTATTTTCTTTTTAACTATTTTTGTATTTCTGGTATCAAGGCCGACTATTGATTACTTTAGGGATGGTGCTTTGGATACCTATCATCCCATAGCCTATCGCTTTGCCTTTATAGTTGTCATGGTTTCGATATTGGGATTGACAACAGGGGGGCTCCTAGCTCGCTATTTTATAGCTAGAAAGAAAATACAAGTACTCAAGATAAGAAGTTCTCTAAAAGATGTTTACATCAAGCGGTTGCGCTTTGTATCGCTGGGAGTTTTTCTTATAACCTATCCTTTCTACTTCATTCGGTTATTTGAACGGCTCCTGTATCGCTTGCAGACTTCCTACTATGCCTACTATGCAAACTTTGAAAGTAAACTGCCTTATTTTACCTATATCTTATCAACCTTTACGGTCTATGCAATGTGTATGTATTTGGCAACCAAGCCAAAGAAATTGCAGGCAACAGCAGTGCTTGTCTCCTTTATTGCAGCTAATACTATTCATTTGGCAATCGGGACACGAAATCCCTTTATTTTAAGTATTTTATTTGCTTTTGTTTATTACTTTATGCGGGAGCAAACTGAAAAGGGAAAATGGATTGGGTTTAAAGAGAAGTTAGCGATTTTTGTAGGGTCTCCTATTCTCATGTTAGCGATGGGAATACTCAATTATGTACGGGATAATGTCCAGGTTTCCCATACAGGTTTCTGGGATATCCTGCTTGACTTTATCTATAAACAAGGAACCAGTTTTGGTGTTTTGGCTCGAGGCTTTCTATTTAACAGTAGCCTCCCTTACCGAGATTTACGCAATTTTACTTTTGGTCCTGTTATTGATTATTTTGCAAGGGGAAGTTTAGGGGCCATTTTCGGAGGAAAAGCTTTTGAACATACAACCAATAGTGTGGAACTAGCTATTGATAGTAATAGTTATGCCCATAATCTATCCTATCTTGTCTTGAACAAGGAATACTTGAAAGGACATGGTATCGGAAGTAGTTATATCATGGAGTTGTATACAGACTATGGTATGATAGGAGTCTTTCTACTTAGTCTCTTGCTAGGTATGTTATTTATAGCCATGCTGCAAGTAGCCTATCGTTCAAGAACAATCCTATTTGCCTTGTCCCTACTCATCTTGAATAATCTATTCTTTATGCCGAGAAGTAGCTTTTCAGAAAGTTTCTTCAATTTATTTACAATGCAATTCTGGGGAATTGTTCTTGTGATTATATTCGTAGCAAAAATGCTTACAAAAGAGAACCAGTATCTACTAAACAAAGGAGAAAAAAATCATGTTTGAACATTATTCAGTAGCTGATTTGTTTGCAAATCTTTATAAAAAACGAAAAGCAAATATTCTAGCTCTCATCGCTTTATTTGCTCTCATTGCTGTACCATTTACAATTAAAGCAGTTAAGAATAAAAACACTGTCAAAGACACAACAAGTTATTCAACTTATATTAGCTATAAAATCACCCCTCCAGAAGATTCAGCTAAAACGATTTTGAATCATCAAATTGGTGGTTATAGTGATTTCTACGGAAAATTGATTGATGGGAATTTGAATGGAGCTTATCTTTTCAATGATGTAGAGCCGAGTGAGTTGAAAAAAATTGCCAGTGAATTGGATACGACAGAGACAACCTTGAAAAATTCTACAAGTGACTATTGGTGGAAAAAATTGACCGTCTACTATATGATTGACGATGCAGGGGTTGGTGTGAAAATTTTGACACCAAGTAAAGATGCTAATGACTTGTTAGAGCGAAAAATTGATGGATTGATTGAGAAATTTAAACACACTTATGCAAATGTGAAAATTGAAAAATTGGAAACCATCAACTCTAAAGAATTGAATGCAAACGGTGAGACAGCGCTTGGATTAAACGTCAAGAATCTGATTCTTCGTTTAGCTGTTATTGGAGTAGTCTGTGTGATTTTGGTTGTGATGGGAAATGTATTGGTTTATCTCTTTAATCCAACAATCAATAGAGCAGGTGATTTTTCTCAGTATCAAATTGATTTTGTAACAGAGATTACAACAATTGCTAACCTAGCAGATGTCTTGTCATACAAAAATGCTGATCAAGAGTTGACTATCGTTAGCTCAAATAAAGCTATCCTAGATAAATTGAAACAAAATCAAGAGGCTTTAAAAGGAATGCATTTTGTAGATTTACAGGACGTACCATCTCTTTTGGAAAGAGATACAGTCCTTCTTGTTGAAGAATACGGAGTAACTCGTTATAAGAAATTTGAGCAAAGTCTTCAAATCCTTCGAAACTTAAATCGTTCTATCCTCGGTGTAGCAACCTTTAAACTATAAGCTTTCTGATGTATTAGGTCTTCAAAGTTGGCTAAGAGCCGATTTTGAAGGCTTTTTCTATTTGTCTGCAGAAATTTTCTTTTAGAGTCTTCTACAGAAGTTACCCTATGGAAAATCTATCCCGACAGAGGAGCCTTCTTTTGATAAAATCGTAAAAATCTAGTATAATAGATAGAACTGAAAGTATGAGGTTACTAGCAATGAAAATGAAACAAATCAGTGATACAACTTTAAAAATCACGATGTCTTTAGAAGATTTGATGGATCGAGGAATGGAGATTGCTGACTTTCTCGTTCCTCAAGAAAAAACAGAAGAGTTCTTTTATGCTATCTTGGATGAGTTAGAGATGCCTGATAGTTTTCTGGATACAGGCATGTTGAGCTTCCGTGTGACTCCAAAACCTGATAAGGTCGATGTCTTTGTAACCAAATCAAAGATTGATCAAAATCTAGATTTTGAAGACTTATCGGATTTACCAGATATGGAAGAATTAGCCCAAATGTCGCCAGATGAATTTATCAAAACCCTGGAAAAAAGTATCGCGGACAAAACTAAGGATGATATCGAAGCGATTCAATCTCTAGAGCAAGTCGAAGCCAAGGAAGAAGAGCAGGAACAGGCTGAACAAGAAGCTGAGAGCAAGAAAGAGCCTTACATCTACTACATCCTTTCTTTTGCAAAACTAGCTGACTTGGTGGCTTTTGCCCAGACAGTGACTTTTGAGATGGAAACTTCTGAACTCTACAAGATGAACGAGCGCTATTATTTGACCATTTTAGTGGATATTGAAAATCATCCAAGTCCATATCCAGCTTGGCTTTTAGCCCGTATGCGCGAGTTTGCGGATGATAGTGACATCAGTCGTTCAGTCTTGCAAGAGTATGGCCAAGTCTTGATGAATCACGATGCAGTGCTCAATCTGCAAAAGATTGGATAATACTTTCTGGAAAGCCTTTTCTAGATTTTAAGGAGAGCGAATCGTCTGATTCGTTTTTTCTTTTCTAGATTGAAATAGTGATTTACTATAATAGGAATTTTCACAAAATTCTGTTATAATGGCTATATTAGAAAATTTCGAGGAGACAAACATGACAGTTAAAATTGCTTTACTAGGATTTGGTACCGTTGCAAGTGGTGTGCCTTTCCTCCTAAAGGAAAATGGAGAAAAAATCAATCAATCAGCACATTCAGAGATTGAAGTTGCTAAGGTATTGGTCAAGGATGAAGATGAAAAGAATCGCTTACTTGCGGCAGGGAATGATTTTAACTTTGTAACCAACGTGGATGATATTTTATCAGACCAAGACATTACGATCGTAGTGGAATTGATGGGGCGTATCGAACCTGCTAAAACCTTTATCACTCGTGCCTTGGAAGCTGGGAAACACGTTGTTACTGCTAACAAGGACCTTTTGGCTGTCCATGGTGCAGAATTGTTAGAAATTGCTAAAGAGCATAATGTAGCACTTTACTACGAAGCAGCAGTAGCTGGTGGGATTCCAATTCTTCGTACTTTAGCAAATTCCTTGGCTTCTGATAAAATCACGCGCGTGCTTGGAGTAGTCAACGGAACTTCTAACTTTATGATGACCAAGATGGTCGAAGAAGGATGGTCTTACGATGATGCTCTTGCGGAAGCACAAAGACTAGGTTTTGCAGAAAGTGACCCTACAAATGACGTAGATGGGATTGATGCAGCCTACAAGATGGTGATTTTGAGCCAATTTGCCTTTGGCATGAAGGTTGCCTTTGACGATGTGGCTCACAAGGGAATTCGTAACATCACACCAGAAGATGTAGCTGTAGCTCAAGAGCTTGGTTATGTAGTGAAATTGGTTGGTTCTATCGAAGAAACTCCTTCAGGAATTGCTGCAGAAGTGACTCCAACCTTCCTACCTAAATCACACCCACTTGCCAGTGTGAATGGGGTAATGAACGCTGTCTTTGTAGAATCTATCGGTATTGGTGAGTCTATGTACTATGGACCAGGTGCTGGTCAAAAACCAACTGCAACAAGTGTTGTAGCAGATATTGTCCGTATTGTTCGTCGCCTGAATGATGGAACCATCGGTAAAGACTTCAACGAATACAGCCGTGACTTGGTCTTGGCAAATCCAGAAGATGTCAAAGCAAATTACTACTTCTCAATCTTGGCTCCAGACTCAAAAGGTCAGGTCTTGAAATTGGCTGAAATCTTTAATGCCCAAGATATTTCCTTCAAGCAAATCCTCCAAGATGGAAAAGATGGTGACAAGGCACGTGTTGTGATCATTACACACAAGATTAATAAATCTCAACTTGAAAATGTCTCAGCTGAATTGAAGAAGGTTTCAGAATTCGACCTCTTGAATACCTTTAAGGTGCTAGGAGAATAAGATGAAGATTATTGTACCTGCAACCAGCGCCAATATCGGGCCGGGTTTTGACTCGGTCGGTGTGGCTGTAACCAAGTATCTTCAAATCGAGATCTGCGAAGAACGGGATGAGTGGCTAATTGAACACCAGATTGGCAAATGGATTCCACATGACGAGCGTAATCTCTTGCTCAAAATTGCTTTGCAAATTGTACCAGACTTGCAACCAAGACGCTTGAAAATGACCAGTGATGTTCCCTTGGCGCGTGGTTTGGGTTCTTCCAGCTCGGTTATTGTTGCTGGGATTGAACTAGCCAACCAACTGGGTCAGCTCAACTTGTCAGACCATGAAAAATTGCAGTTAGCGACCCAGATTGAAGGACATCCTGACAATGTAGCTCCGGCCATTTATGGTAATCTCGTTATTGCAAGCTCTGTTGATGGGCAAGTTTCAGCTATTGTAGCAGACTTCCCAGAGTGTGATTTTCTAGCCTATATTCCAAACTATGAATTGCGTACTCGAGACAGCCGTGGTGTCTTGCCTAAGAAATTGTCCTATAAGGAAGCTGTTACTGCCAGTTCTATCGCCAATGTGGCTGTTGCTGCCTTGTTGGCAGGAGATATGGTGACAGCTGGTCAAGCAATCGAGGGAGACCTCTTCCATGAACGCTATCGTCAGGACTTGGTGAGAGAATTTGCGACGATTAAGCAAGTAGCCAAAGAAAATGGTGCTTATGCAACCTATCTCTCTGGTGCTGGGCCGACAGTTATGGTTCTGGCTTCTCATGACAAGATGCCAACGATTAAGGCAGAATTGGAAAAGCAACCCTTCAAAGGAAAACTTCATGACTTGAAAGTTGATACCCAAGGTGTCCGTGTCGAAGCAAAATAAAGAATAGAAGATAGGATGGGGAAACTCTCGACCAAAGGGCTTCCTATCCTTTTTTTGAAAAGAATTCGAGTTAAAAACTTGATAGAGGAGAAATAAAGATGGCAGAAATTTATCTAGCAGGTGGTTGTTTTTGGGGCTTAGAGGAGTATTTTTCACGTATTTCTGGAGTGCTAGCAACCAGTGTTGGCTACGCTAATGGGCAAGTCGAAACGACCAATTACCAGTTGCTCAAGGAAACAGACCATGCAGAAACGGTTCAAGTGATTTACGATGAGAAGGCAGTGTCACTCAGAGAGATTTTACTTTATTATTTCCGAGTCATCGATCCCTTATCTATCAACCAGCAAGGGAATGACCGTGGTCGCCAATATCGGACCGGTATATATTACCAGGATGAAGCAGACTTGCCAGCTATCTACACAGTGGTGCAGGAGCAGGAGCGCATGCTTGGTCGAAAGATTGCAGTGGAAGTGGAGAAACTACGTCATTACATTCTGGCTGAAGATTACCACCAAGACTATCTTAAGAAGAATCCTTCAGGTTACTGTCATATCGATGTGACCGATGCTGAGAAGCCATTGATTGATGCAGCAAACTATGAAAAACCTAGTCAAGAGGTGTTAAAGGAAAGCTTATCAGAAGAGTCCTATCGTGTTACCCAAGAAGCTGCTACAGAGGCTCCATTTACCAATGCCTATGACCAAACCTTTGAAGAAGGGATTTATGTAGATATTACGACAGGTGAGCCACTCTTTTTTGCCAAGGATAAGTTTGCCTCAGGTTGTGGTTGGCCAAGTTTTAGCCGTCCGATTTCCAAGGAATTGATTCATTATTACAAGGATCTCAGCCATGGAATGGAGCGAATTGAGGTTCGTTCTCGGTCGGGGAATGCTCACTTGGGTCATGTTTTTACAGATGGACCGCGTGAGTTTGGTGGCCTCCGTTACTGTATCAATTCTGCTTCCTTGCGCTTTGTGGCCAAGGATGAGATGGAAGAGGAAGGATATGGCTATCTACTGCCTTACTTAAACAAATAAAACAGAGAGGGTGGGCACTTCCCACTTTCTTTATTTCTAGAAAACGAATAGAAGGGATCTATGAAACACCTATTATCTTACTTTAAACCCTACATCAAGGAATCAATTTTAGCACCCTTGTTCAAGCTACTAGAAGCTGTGTTTGAGCTCTTAGTTCCCATGGTGATTGCAGGAATTGTTGACCAATCCTTGCCCCAGAAAAATCAAGGTCATCTCTGGATGCAGATTGGTCTGCTCCTTATCTTTGCAGTAATTGGTGTTGTAGTGGCCTTAATAGCCCAGTTCTACTCAGCTAAGGCTGCGGTTGGATTTGCCAAAGAATTGACAGGTGACCTCTATCGCCATATTCTTTCCTTGCCCAAGGACAGCAGAGATCGTTTGACCACTTCTAGCTTGGTCACTCGCTTGATTTCGGATACCTACCAGATTCAGACTGGTATCAATCAATTCCTGCGTCTCTTTTTACGAGCGCCTATTATCGTTTTTGGAGCCATTTTTATGGCCTATCGAATCTCAGCTGAGCTGACTCTTTGGTTCTTGGTCATGGTTGTCATTTTGACCATTGTTATTGTAGGGCTCTCTAGACTGGTTAATCCTCTCTACAGCAGTCTGAGAAAGAAAACGGATCAACTGGTTCAGGAAACACGTCAGCAATTACAAGGAATGCGGGTTATTCGTGCTTTTGGACAAGAAAAACGAGAGTTACAGATTTTTCAAACTCTTAACCAAGTCTATGCTAGATTACAAGAAAAGACAGGTTTCTGGTCCAGTTTATTAACACCCCTGACCTATCTGATTGTAAATGGAACTCTCCTCGTTATTATATGGCAAGGCTATATTTCTATTCAAGGAGGATTGCTCAGTCAAGGTGCTCTCATTGCCCTTATCAACTATCTCTTACAGATTTTGGTGGAATTGGTCAAGCTAGCCATGCTGATAAATTCTCTCAATCAGTCCTATATCTCTGCCAAGCGAATCGAGGAAGTTTTTGCTGAGGCTCCAGAAGACATCCATTCAGAATTAGAGAAAAAGCAAGTTACTAGCAATCAGGTTTTACAAGTTCAAGAATTGACCTTTACCTATCCTGATGCGGCCCAGCCTTCTCTGAGAGACATTTCCTTTGATATGCAGCAAGGGCAAATCATTGGTATCATTGGGGGAACGGGTTCTGGTAAATCAAGTTTGGTGCAACTCATCCTTGGACTTTATCCAGCAGACAAGGGGAGCATTTACCCTTATCGAGATGGATCTAGTCCTAGTAATTTAGAGGAGTGGCGGTCTTGGATTGCCTATGTGCCTCAAAAAGTCGAGCTCTTTAAAGGAACCATTCGTTCCAACTTGACTCTAGGTTTAAATCAAGAAGTGACTGATCAAGAACTATGGCAAGCCTTGGAAATCGCGCAAGCCAAGGATTTTCTCAGTGAAAAGGAAGGACTCTTGGATGCCCTAGTTGAGGCAGGAGGTCGAAATTTCTCAGGTGGACAAAAACAACGGTTGTCTATCGCACGAGCAGTCTTGCGCCAAACTCCATTTCTCATCCTAGATGATGCGACTTCGGCACTGGACACCATTACCGAGTCCAAGCTGTTGAAGGCTATTCGAGAGAACTTACCAAACACGAGCTTAATCTTGATTTCTCAAAGAACATCGACTTTACAGATGGCTGACCAGATTCTCCTCTTGGAAAAAGGGGAGCTCCTAGCTATCGGCAAGCACGAGGACTTGATGAAATCCAGTCAAGTCTATCGTGAAATCAATGCATCCCAACATGGAAAGGAGGACTAATATGAGACGACAAAACGCAAACCAGACGCTCAAACGTTTAGCCATAGATTTAGCAAGTCATCCTTTCCTCCTTTTCCTAGCCTTTCTAGGAACTATTGCCCAAGTTGGCTTATCGATCTATCTACCTATTCTGATTGGGCAGGTCATCGACAAAGTCCTAGTGACGGGCTCTTCACCAGTTTTTTGGCAGATTTTTCTCCAAATGATCTTGGTGGTCATAGGAAATACCCTCGTGCAGTGGGCCAATCCTCTCCTCTATAATCGCCTAATTTTCTCTTATACCAGAGACTTACGAGAGCGAATCATTCATAAGCTCCATCGTTTACCGATTGCCTTTGTGGATCGGCAAGGCAGTGGGGAGATGGTCAGTCGGGTGACAACAGACATAGAACAGTTGGCAGCTGGCTTGACCATGATTTTTAACCAATTCTTCATTGGTGTCTTGATGATTTTAGTCAGCATTCTAGCCATGATTCAAATTCATCTCCTCATGACTCTTTTGGTCTTGCTGTTGACGCCACTGTCTATGGTAATCTCACGCTTTATTGCCAAACGCTCCTATCATCTCTTCCAAAAGCAAACAGAGACGAGGGGAATTCAGACTCAGTTGATTGAAGAATCGTTGAACCAGCAGACCATTATCCAGTCCTTTAATGCTCAAGAAGATTTTATCCAAAGACTGCACGAGGCGAATGCCAACTATGCAGGTTATTCACAGTCAGCTATCTTTTATTCTTCAACGGTCAATCCTTCGACTCGCTTTGTCAATGCGCTTATTTATGCCCTTCTAGCTGGAGTGGGAGCTTATCGTATCATGATAGGCTCTACCTTGACCATTGGACGCTTAGTGACTTTTTTGAACTATGTTCAACAGTACACCAAGCCTTTTAATGATATTTCTTCAGTGCTAGCTGAGTTGCAAAGTGCCTTGGCTTGTGCAGAACGTGTTTATGGAGTCTTAGATAGTCCTGAGGTGGCTGAAACAGGTAAGGAAGAGTTGACTAGTGACCAAGTTAAGGGAGCTATTTCCTTTAAACAGGTTTCTTTTGGCTACCATCCTGAAAAGATTTTGATTAAGGATTTATCTATTGATATTCCAGCTGGTAGCAAGGTTGCTATTGTTGGTCCGACAGGTGCTGGAAAATCAACTCTTATCAATCTCCTCATGCGTTTTTACCCTATTAACTCAGGAGATATCTTGCTGGATGGGAAATCCATTTATGATTATAGTCGTGCCTCTTTACGCCAGCAGTTTGGCATGGTGCTCCAAGAAACCTGGCTCAAGCAAGGGACCATTCATGACAATATTGCCTTTGGAAATCCTGAAGCTAGTCGGGAGCAGGTGATTGCTGCTGCCAAAGCAGCCAATGCAGACTTTTTCATCCAACAGTTACCACAGGGATACGATACCAAGTTGGAAAATGCTGGAGAGTCTCTCTCTGTCGGTCAAGCCCAGCTTTTGACCATAGCCCGAGTCTTTCTATCTATCCCTAAGATTCTTATCTTAGACGAAGCAACCTCTTCCATCGATACGCGGACAGAAGTGCTGGTTCAGGATGCCTTTGCTAAACTCATGAAGGGGCGTACAAGCTTTATCATTGCCCACCGCTTGTCAACCATTCAGGATGCGGATTTGATTCTTGTCTTGGTGGATGGCGACATTGTTGAGTATGGGAGCCATCAGGAACTCATGGCTCGAAAGGGTAAGTATTATCAAATGCAGCAAGCAGCAGATTTTAGCTTTGAATAAGCCATTCTCTTTTGAAAGTTTATGGACGAAAAAGTTGCCTTCGGGTGACTTTTTTGTTACAATAGCTAGAAAAAATCAAGGCCTTAGAAGGAGAAAAACAATGAAAGTCTATCAGCATGTAAATATCGTGACTTGTGATCAAGATTTCCATGTTTATCTGAATGGAATCTTAGCAGTTAAGGATTCTCAAATCGTCTATGTCGGTCAAGAGAATTCAGAGATTTTAGAGCAAGCTGAGCAGATTATAGACTATCAGGGGGCCTGGATTATGCCTGGTTTGGTCAATTGTCACACCCATTCTGCTATGACAGGATTGAGAGGAATTCGAGATGATAGCAATCTCCATGAATGGCTTAATGACTATATCTGGCCAGCAGAAGCAGGATTTACTCCCGACATGACTACAAGAGCGGTTAAAGAAGCTATGATAGAGATGCTCCAGTCGGGAACAACAACCTTTAACGATATGTATAATCCCAATGGTGTGGATATTGAACGGATTTATCAGGCAGTGAAAACTTCCAAGATGCGTTGTTATTTCTCACCGACTCTTTTTTCTTCAGAGGCAGAGACAACTGCTGAGACCATAAGCAGAACTCGAGCAACCATTGAGGAAATTATTGGATATAAAAATCCAAATTTCAAGGTGATGGTAGCCCCACATTCTCCCTACAGCTGTGATAGAGACTTGCTGGAAGAAAGTTTAGACATGGCAAAAGAGCTTGCTATTCCAATCCATATCCACGTGGCGGAGACCAAGGAGGAGTCAGGAATTATCCTGAAACGATACGGCAAACGCCCCCTCGCCTTTCTTGAAGAACTGGGTTACTTAGATCATCCGTCTGTCTTTGCTCACGGGGTCGAATTAAACGAGAGAGAAATTGAACGCTTGGCAACTTCTCAAGTGTCTATTGCCCACAATCCTATTAGTAACCTCAAACTGGCATCAGGGATTGCTCCTATCATTCAACTGCAAAAAGCAGGAGTAGCAGTCGGAATTGCGACGGATTCGGTTGCCTCCAATAACAATCTAGATATGTTTGAGGAAGGACGGACTGCAGCCCTTCTTCAGAAGATGAAAAGTGGGGATGCCAGCCAATTCCCAATCGAAACAGCCCTCAAGGCTCTGACAATCGAAGGGGCTAAGGTCCTAGGAATGGAAAATCAGATAGGAAGTCTAGAAGTCGGCAAGCAAGCAGATTTTCTCGTTATTCAACCACAAGGCAAAATTCATCTCCAACCTCAGGAAAATATGCTGTCCCACCTCATTTATGCAGTCAAATCCAGTGACGTTGATGATGTTTATATCGCTGGAGAACAGGTTGTTAAGCAAGGCCAAGTCCTAACAGTAGAACTTTAAAAGAAAAATCACGAAAAAAGTTTAAAAAAGTTTGCAAAAATCTTGCATTCTTTTTTTGACTATGCTATAATTATATACGGTTTGAAAAAACTGCCTAAGACAGTAGGGGAGCTCGACTCATAAGTATCCTACCGAGGACAAAACGTATCATGTAAAAAGAAGCGTATTGTACTTTCGTGTCTAGGTTTGGGCGCGTTTTTCTTTTGAAAAAATTCCCCAAGCAAAATAATTACGGAGGTGAACACACTAATGAGTGAAGCAATTATTGCTAAAAAAGCGGAACTAGTTGACGTAGTAGCTGAAAAAATGAAAGCTGCTGCATCTATCGTCGTTGTAGACGCTCGTGGTTTGACAGTTGAGCAAGATACAGTTCTTCGTCGTGAGCTTCGTGGAAGCGAAGTTGAGTATAAAGTTATTAAAAACTCAATCTTGCGTCGTGCAGCTGAAAAAGCTGGTCTTGAAGATCTTGCATCTGTATTTGTTGGACCATCTGCAGTAGCATTTTCTAACGAAGATGTTATCGCACCAGCGAAAATCTTGAACGACTTTTCTAAAAACGCTGAAGCACTTGAAATCAAAGGTGGTGCAATCGAAGGCGCTGTCGCATCTAAAGAAGAGATTCTTGCACTTGCAACTCTTCCAAACCGCGAAGGACTTCTTTCTATGCTCCTTTCTGTACTTCAAGCGCCAGTGCGCAACGTTGCTCTTGCAGTCAAAGCGGTTGCAGAAAGCAAAGAAGACGCAGCTTAATCTTAAGTTGCGCAGCGTAGCCTAGCTACAAAAAATATTATAAATTTAAAACATATTTGGAGGAAATAACAATGGCATTGAACATTGAAAACATTATTGCTGAAATTAAAGAAGCTTCAATCCTTGAATTGAACGACCTTGTAAAAGCTATCGAAGAAGAATTTGGTGTAACTGCAGCTGCTCCTGTAGCTGTTGCTGCAGCTGGTGCTGCTGACGCTGGTGCTGCTAAAGATTCATTCGACGTTGAATTGACATCTGCAGGCGACAAAAAAGTTGGCGTTATCAAAGTTGTACGTGAAATCACTGGTCTTGGTCTTAAAGAAGCTAAAGAACTTGTTGACGGTGCACCAGCACTTGTTAAAGAAGGCGTTGCAACTGCAGAAGCTGAAGAAATCAAAGCTAAATTGGAAGAAGCTGGAGCTTCAGTTACTCTTAAATAATAGAGCGACTACATTAGTAGCTTAAAAACATGATTAAACCGCTATTCTTAGGAGTAGCGGTTTTTATTTTTTTATTCCATGGGGCAAAAAAGGGGCGAGTAAGTAATTTTCCAACTTTTTGATTCAAGCTAAAAATCCCCAATCGTAGCGATTGAGGATTAAGCAAATGAATCTTAAACAATACCTTGTGCAATCATAGCGTTTGCTACATTTTCAAAGGCAGCAATATTTGCTCCTGCAAGGTAGTCTTTATCAAGACCATATGTTTCTGAAGTTGTTTTAGCTGTGTTGAAGATGTTTGTCATGATGTCTTTGAGACGTCCATCAACTTCTTCACGAGTCCATGAGAGACGAAGACTGTTTTGGCTCATTTCAAGGGCTGAAACTGCTACACCACCAGCGTTGGCAGCTTTGGCAGGTCCGTAGAAGATATCATTTTCTTTGTAAACTTTGATGGCATCAAGGTCGCTCGGCATGTTGGCACCTTCAGATACACAGATAACGCCTTGGGCAACCAAACGTTTAGCTGCTTCACCGTTGATTTCGTTTTGAGTCGCACATGGAAGAGCAATGTCATAGTTTCCAGCGTAAGTCCATACAGAACCTTCATGATAAGTAGCAGTTGCTTTTTCAGCTGCATACTCAGTCAAACGAGCGCGACGTTTTTCTTTAACGTCAACCAAAAGATCGAAGTCGATACCATTTTCATCGATGACATAACCATTCGAATCAGATACAGAGATAACAGTTGCACCAAGTTCAGTTGCTTTTTGAAGAGCGTATTGAGCAACGTTACCAGAACCTGAAATGACCACTTTCTTACCAGCGAAGCTGTTACCGTTAGCTTTAAGCATTTCTTCAGTGTAGTAAACCAAACCGTAACCAGTTGCTTCTGGACGAATCAAACTACCACCAAATCCAAGAGGCTTACCAGTCAAGACACCAGCATCAAATTGGTTAAGGCGTTTGTACTGTCCGTAAAGGTAACCAATCTCACGTCCACCAACACCGATATCACCAGCAGGTACGTCAAGTGATGGGCCTATGTATTTTTGCAATTCAGTCATGAAGCTTTGGCAGAAGCGCATCACTTCAGCATCTGTTTTACCTTTAGGATCGAAGTCTGATCCACCTTTACCTCCACCGATAGGAAGTCCAGTCAAGACGTTTTTAAAGATTTGTTCAAATCCGAGGAATTTCAAAATCCCTTGGTTTACAGTTGGGTGGAAACGAAGTCCGCCTTTGTATGGTCCAACAGCTGAGTTGAATTGAACACGGTAGCCACGGTTTACTTGAACTTTTCCATCACGGTCAACCCAAGGAACACGGAAAGAAATCACGCGCTCTGGTTCAGTAATACGTGCCAAGATATTTTCTTCAATATACTCAGGGTGTTTTTCAAATACAGGTTCTAAAGTGTTGAAAAATTCTTCGACAGCTTGGAGGAATTCAGCCTCGTGCCCGTTACGAGCTTTCACAGTTTCAAACACGCTTTGGATATATTCTTTAGCAGATGTCATATCGTTCTCCTTAAATTCTAATTTAATTATGTGTGTCATTATAGCAGAATTTTTTTTAACTGTAAAGAGAAAAAACAAAAATTTTCTAAAAATTCTTTCAATTTGATTTTTGGGATTGTTTTAAATTGGAATTTTTTATAATAGATAAAAATACGAACGTTTTTCTTATAAATGACTTTCTTAAAAAGAAAAGCTGAAAATATGGTATAATATTAGCAATAAAAGGAATCTGGAGGATCAGAATCATGGTATCAACGAAAACGCAAATTGCTGGTTTTGAGTTTGATAATTGTTTGATGAATGCAGCAGGTGTGGCTTGTATGACGATAGCAGAGTTAGAGGGCGTTAAAAACTCAGCGGCAGGAACTTTTGTGACCAAGACAGCGACCTTGGACTTTCGTCAGGGGAATCCTGAGCCACGCTATCAAGATGTTCCCCTTGGTTCTATCAACTCCATGGGCTTACCAAATAATGGCTTAGACTATTATTTGGACTATCTTTTGGACTTGCAGGAAAAAGAGCCGAACCGAACTTTCTTCTTATCTCTAGTCGGCATGTCTCCAGAGGAAACCCATACTATCTTGAAAAAAGTCCAAGAGAGTGAGTTTCGTGGTCTGACTGAGCTAAACCTCTCTTGTCCAAATGTTCCAGGTAAACCTCAGATTGCCTATGATTTTGAGACAACTGACCGGATTTTGGCAGAGGTATTTGCCTACTTCACCAAACCTCTTGGAATTAAATTGCCACCATATTTTGATATTGTTCACTTTGACCAAGCGGCAGCTATTTTCAACAAGTACCCGCTCAAGTTTGTCAACTGTGTTAACTCTATCGGAAACGGCCTTTATATAGAAGATGAGTCCGTCGTTATTCGTCCTAAAAATGGTTTTGGGGGGATTGGTGGAGAGTATATCAAACCGACTGCTTTAGCTAATGTTCATGCCTTTTATCAACGCTTAAACCCTCAAATTCAAATTATTGGTACAGGTGGCGTTTTGACTGGTCGTGATGCCTTTGAACATATCCTCTGTGGTGCTAGTATGGTACAAGTGGGAACCACCCTTCACAAAGAAGGTGTCGGTGCCTTTGAACGTATTACCAATGAACTGAAAGCAATCATGACGGAAAAAGGGTACGAGAGCCTAGATGATTTTCGTGGGAAATTACGCTATATTGATTAAATTAAATCGAAAAATCAGAAGAAAGGAGAGAAGATGCTAGCTATTGAAGAAAGCCAGAAGTTGACTTTATCAAATTTACCTAACCTGAGCCTTTTTACAGGCATAGATCAGGGCCAGTTTGAAGTGATGAAGAGTCAAGTGTTGAAACAGATTGGTTATGATTCTGCCGACCTCAACTTTGCCTACTTTGATATGAAAGAAGTGGTCTACAAGGATGTGGAACTGGAATTGGTCAGCCTTCCTTTCTTTGCGGATGAGAAAATCGTGATATTAGACCATTTTGTCGATATCACGACTGCTAAAAAGCGCTTTTTGACAGATGATGAGCTCAAGTCATTTGAGGAATACTTTGACAATCCTTCACTAACAACCAAGTTGATAATCTTTGCAGAAGGAAAGCTGGATAGCAAAAGACGGCTGGTAAAATTACTTAAGCGTGATGCCAAGGTCTTTGATGCAGTAGAAGCAAAAGAACAAGAATTGCGCCAGTATTTCCAAAAGTGGAGTCAGAAACAAGGTCTGCAGTTTGCCAATCATTCTTTTGAAAACCTCCTTATCAAATCTGGTTTTCAATTTAGCGAAATCCAGAAAAATCTCCTCTTTTTACAGTCCTATAAGGAAGACTCTGTTATCGAGGAAGAGGATATTGTCAATGCTATTCCCAAGACCTTGCAGGACAATATTTTTGATTTAACTCAGTTTATTCTGACTAAAAAGATGGATCAGGCGCGTGACTTGGTTAGAGACTTGACCTTGCAAGGTGAAGATGAAATCAAACTGATTGCAGTCATGCTAGGACAATTTCGGACTTTTACTCAGGTGAAAATTTTGGCGGAGTCTGGACAAACAGAATCGCAGATTGCAAGTAGTCTAGGAAGTTTTCTCGGACGCAATCCTAATCCCTATCAAATCAAGTTTGCGCTGAGGGATTCACGAGGACTTTCCTTGAGCTTTTTGAAGCAAGCTATTTCTTATTTGATTGAGACAGACTATCAGATTAAGACAGGTGTTTATGAAAAGAGTTTCCTTTTTGAAAAGGCACTCATACAGATTGCTAGTCAGGTAAATTGATACTCTTCGAAAATCAAATTCAAACCACGTCAACGTCGCCTTGCCGTACTCAAGTACAGCCTGCGGCTAGTTTCCTAGTTTGCTCTTTGATTTTCATTGAGTATGATATTATTTTGGAAACTACAACCCGCGTCAGGACTATCTTGTCGTGGGTTTCTTAGTGATTTCTTCATCTATAAGCAAAAAACTTGAAAAAAGTGAATGTTTGCGTTATCATTTTCATATAGAAAGAAAAAGAGGTATTACAGATGGCTATTATCTTACCAGATCTTCCATATGCATACGACGCTTTGGAACCATACATCGATGCGGAAACAATGCACTTGCACCATGACAAACACCATCAAACTTATGTCAACAATGCTAATGTAGCTCTTGAAAAACACCCTGAAATTGGTGAAGACCTTGAAGCCCTGCTTGCTGATGTAGAATCTATCCCAGCTGATATCCGTCAAGCGCTTATCAACAATGGTGGTGGACACTTGAACCACGCTCTTTTCTGGGAATTGATGACTCCTGAAAAAACAGCTCCATCAGCAGAACTTGCAGCAGCAATCGATGCAACATTTGGTTCATTTGAAGAATTCCAAGCAGCCTTCACTGCAGCAGCAACAACTCGTTTTGGTTCAGGATGGGCATGGTTGGTTGTCAACAAAGAAGGTAAACTTGAAGTGACTTCAACAGCAAACCAAGACACACCAATCTCAGAAGGCAAAAAACCAATCTTGGGCTTGGACGTTTGGGAACATGCTTACTATGTGAAATACCGCAACGTGCGTCCTGACTACATCAAAGCTTTCTTCTCAGTGATCAACTGGAACAAAGTAGATGAATTGTACGCAGCTGCTAAATAATGATAGTTGGAGGGAAGAATTGTTCTTCTCTTTTTAAGGTTATATTATTTTGGTCTGACAAAATCGTCAGACTTTTTTCATTTTTATGAGAAACGTGCTAACTGCTAGAAATTATGGTAGAATAAAGTATTAAGTAATCGTGGAAAAAGGATATCTATGCGAAAAGAAATTGCACCTGAATTATACAACTATAACAAGTTTCCTGGTCCTGAGTTTCATTTACATGGGGACAAGGTCGAAACGGAAGGGATAGCTTTTTCCTTGGTGGAAAATATCAAGGATGCCTTTGATGTGACGGCTTTTAATCAGCGTTTTTCAGAAGTCTTAACCAAGTTTGATTATATCGTGGGAGACTGGAGCAACGAACAGCTTCGCCTACGAGGTTTTTACAAGGATGATCGAACAGAAGAAAAACTTGAAAAAATCAGTCGTTTACAAGACTACCTTTTAGAGTATTGTAGTTATGGTTGTGCCTATTTTGTCCTAGAAAATGAAGCTCCTAAGCGAGCATCGTTTGACAAGAAAATACGTAAGAAGGAAGAAGAAACACCTTCTAGAAAAGGAAAGAAACCGGCTCAAACAAAACGAAAACCGAATGCAGATAAGAAAAATAGACGTCGTCAGAAAGACCAGCATTCTCAGAAAGAGGACAAGGGGCAACGTCATTTTGTCATTCGTCAGAAGTGAGTAGAGAATAAGGAGAAGAAATGAAACCGTCAATTTATAGTTTAACACGTCAAACCATGCAGGAATGGGTTTTGGAGCAAGGAGAAAAGAAATTCCGTGCAGATCAAATCTGGGAATGGCTTTACCGTAAACGTGTCCAGTCATTTGAAGAGATGACCAACCTTTCCAAGGATTTGATTGCTAAACTTAATGACCAGTTTGTGGTCAATCCCTTGAAACAGCGTATCGTTCAAGAGTCTGCTGATGGGACAGTTAAATATCTTTTTGAATTGCCAGATGGAATGCTGATTGAGACAGTACTCATGCGTCAACACTACGGTTTATCTGTCTGTGTGACCACTCAGGTCGGATGTAATATCGGTTGTACCTTCTGTGCCTCTGGTTTGATTAAGAAGCAACGTGACCTCAATAATGGAGAAATTGTAGCGCAAATCATGCTGGTTCAGAAATACTTTGATGAGCGTGGTCAGGATGAACGTGTCAGCCATATTGTTGTAATGGGAATTGGTGAACCATTTGATAACTACAACAATGTCTTAAATTTCGTTCGTACTATCAATGATGACAAGGGAATGGCCATCGGTGCTCGTCACATTACGGTTTCAACCTCAGGTTTGGCCCATAAAATTCGTGATTTTGCTAATGAAGGAGTTCAGGTCAATCTTGCCGTTTCCCTTCATGCACCTAATAATGAACTGCGCTCAAGCATCATGAAGATTAACCGTGCCTTTCCGATTGAAAAACTCTTTGCTGCTATTGAGTACTACATCGAAACAACCAATCGTCGTGTGACCTTTGAGTATATCATGCTTAATGAAGTTAATGATGGTGTAGAACAAGCCTTGGAATTGGCTGAATTGCTTAAGAATATCAAGAAATTGTCTTATGTAAATTTGATTCCTTATAACCCAGTTAGTGAGCATGACCAATATAGCCGTAGTCCTAAAGAGCGCGTCCTGGCTTTCTATGATACGCTTAAGAAAAAAGGGGTCAACTGTGTTGTTCGTCAAGAGCATGGTACTGATATTGATGCAGCTTGTGGACAATTGCGTTCTAATACAATGAAACGTGACCGCCAGAAAGCAGTCGCAGCAGTCAATCCTTAATGATGAAGAAAACTTATAATCATGTTTTGGTCTGGGGAGTTATTTTCTATAGCAGTTGCATTGTCTATTTTTGCTTTACTCCTCAAGAACAATCTCCCGTGGGGGTGGAAACTCCAGGTATTCAGCATCTTGGACGCCTGGTTTTTCTTTTGACTCCTTTCAATTCTTTCTGGAAACTGGGTGAGGTGAGTGACATAGGACAATTATGTTGGATTTTTCTACAAAATATCCTCAATGTCTTCTTACTTTTTCCTCTGATTTTCCAACTCCTTTATCTACTTCCAAATTTGCGTAAGACAAGAAAAGTGATCTTTTTCAGTTTTCTTATAAGCCTAGGAATTGAGTGTACGCAGTTAGTCTTAGATTTTTTCTTTGATTTTAATCGCGTCTTTGAGATTGATGATTTGTGGACCAATACCTTGGGTGGCTATCTGGCTTGGCTTCTCTATAAACAATTACATAAAAACAAGATAAGGAATTAAAATGAGTATTTTAGAAGTTAAAAATCTGAGTCATGGTTTTGGTGACCGTGCAATTTTTGAAGATGTGTCCTTCCGTCTCCTCAAGGGAGAACATATCGGTCTGGTCGGTGCCAATGGTGAAGGAAAATCAACCTTCATGAGCATCGTGACTGGTAAGATGTTGCCAGATGAAGGGAAGGTTGAGTGGTCCAAATATGTGACTGCTGGTTACTTGGATCAGCACTCCGTCCTTGCTGAAGGGCAGTCGGTACGTGATGTTCTCCGTACAGCCTTTGATGAGCTGTTTAAAGCAGAAGCCCGTATCAATGACCTTTATATGGAAATGGCTGAAGATGGTGCGGATGTTGATGCTCTCATGGAAGAAGTTGGCGAACTTCAAGACCGTTTAGAGAGTCGTGATTTCTATACCTTGGATGCTAAGATTGACGAAGTAGCGCGTGCCCTTGGTGTCATGGACTTTGGCATGGATACAGATGTAACCTCTTTGTCAGGTGGGCAAAGAACCAAGGTACTTTTGGCTAAACTCCTCCTTGAAAAGCCCGATATCTTGCTGTTGGACGAGCCGACCAACTACTTGGATGCTGAGCATATTGACTGGCTTAAGCGCTATCTCCAAAACTATGAGAATGCCTTTGTCCTTATTTCGCACGATATTCCATTCCTGAACGACGTGATTAATATTGTCTACCATGTGGAGAATCAACAGCTGACGCGTTATTCTGGTGACTACTACCAGTTCCAAGAAGTTTATGCTATGAAGAAATCTCAGCTAGAGGCTGCCTACGAACGTCAGCAAAAAGAAATTGCGGACCTCAAGGACTTCGTGGCTCGAAACAAAGCACGTGTTGCAACACGAAACATGGCCATGTCCCGTCAGAAGAAATTGGATAAGATGGATATTATCGAACTGCAAAGTGAGAAACCAAAACCATCCTTTGATTTCAAACCGGCTCGTACACCAGGGCGATTTATTTTCCAAGCCAAGGATTTGCAAATTGGTTATGATCGTCCTCTGACCAAGCCCTTAAACCTTACCTTTGAACGCAATCAAAAGGTTGCTATTATCGGGGCAAATGGTATCGGGAAAACAACTCTCTTGAAGAGTCTCTTGGGCATTATTCCACCAATCGCTGGAGAGGTTGAACGTGGAGACTACCTAGAACTTGGCTACTTTGAGCAGGAAGTAGAAGGTGGCAATCGTCAAACACCACTTGAAGCTGTCTGGAATGCCTTTCCTGCACTTAACCAAGCAGAAGTTCGTGCAGCCCTTGCCCGTTGTGGTTTGACAACCAAGCATATTGAAAGTCAAATTCAGGTCTTGTCAGGTGGGGAACAAGCCAAGGTTCGTTTCTGTCTCTTGATGAATCGTGAAAACAACGTTTTAGTGCTGGACGAGCCGACCAACCACTTGGATGTGGATGCCAAGGATGAACTCAAACGTGCTCTTAAAGAATACAAGGGATCTATTCTTATGGTCTGCCACGAACCAGACTTCTATGAAGGCTGGATGGACCAAATCTGGGATTTTAATAATCTAACTTAAAAATGAGGATAAAAGAAATACAGTACCGAATGTGGATACTGTATTTTTTGGTTTTTAAGATTTAAAATCGTAGTCTTTCACCACTTCTATGCTGTCGATTGTGATAGCAGTAGTTGGCTTGTCTTTTTCATCTTTTTCGGCTTTGGCAATCTTATCCACAACATCCATACCGTCAATCACTTGGCCAAAGACTGGGTGTTTTCCATCTAGACTAGGGTTTCCCCCTTCTTTATAGGCTTCGATGATTTTCTTTGGATACTTGCTTGTAGGGAGTTTAGCAGAGGTATCTGTAGAGTTTTGGTTGATGAAGAACTGGCTGCCATTGGTGTTTGGTTGACCAGTATTAGCCATAGAAAGAGCACCACGGATGTTATAGAGATAAGGAGTAATCTCGTTCTTGAAACCAGTTCCCTTGTCTTTAGTCTTATCCTTGTCATGCCAGATAGACTGACCACCTGTACCGTCTCCCTTTGGATCTCCAGTTTGAATCATGAAGCCATCGATGACACGGTGGAAGGTAATGCCGTTATAGTAGCCTTCTTTGGCATGAGTGAGGAAGTTTTCAACCGCTAAAGGAGCGAGTTTGGGGAAGAGTTTGATACGGATATCTCCTTGACTTGTGTGGAGAATGACTTCAGCCTCGTCTTCAGCAACTTCTTTAGATAGTTGTGGGAAATTGGCGTTTTCATTTGTTAAAGCATCGTTTAACTCCTTGGCAGATTGGGCCACTGCTTTGGAACTTTCTTCAGCAGCAAGACTGGAATCAACATAGTCATCACCACGTAGACTGCGTTGGATGCTGCTACATCCAGCTAGAGCTACAGTGGATAGTAAAAGAAGGGTTGCTAGTTTTTTCATTCTGTTCCTCTCAAAAATTCATTTCTACCATTGTACCCTAAAAGGAAGGGGATTTCAAATATTAGTGACAAGGTAGTTTAAGAGGAAGCCAACCAGAAAGTCGCTTGTTTAGGGGCGTCAATACCATAAGTATACTCAAAGTATTTAGGAAACCAGATCTTAAGAAAGCTCGTAAAGCATCACAATTAGCAAACGTTAATTCGAAAGAATTACTATATTTTAAAAGAGCACATTTTCAAAGGATTTTTTCTTTTGGATTCAATTCCTAATTAATCAATGAACTTAATACTAGGTCTCGAAAAGAATTATGCTTCCTCTTTCTGTCTGAGTTCAAAGAGGTCTTCTACTTTCAGATTAAAAACTTGAGCAATTTTAAGAGCCATTTCCAGCGAAGGATTGTAACGATTATTTTCCAAGTGCAGAATTGTCTCGCGTCGCATGCCGATGCGGTCGGCTAACTCCTGCTGGGTCATGCCTGTAGACTCACGAACAGATTTAAGATTAGTAATAATCTTGCTTTCTTTGGCCATGCTTATCCTCTCCGTTCCAAGATAAGATAGACAACCGCAAAGATGCAAATCAAGGCAGCTATGCTAATAAATATTTGGCCCATGTAAAGAGTGAGAGCCCCCATATACCCAATGATAACTGCTAGGATCATCAGTGCGCCTAGTATAAAAACAAACATCAAGCTAGTTGCCTTTGCTAAATTAGCATAAAAGCGTTCGTCCGGAGTTTCCTTGACATTTTTCAAACAGAAAAAAACAAATAAAATCACTTCAATAACGAGGCCAATTCCCAAAATCCATTCTTTAATACCAGAACTTACGCTTGGGGTCGCAACCCAAATCCCTACTGTATAAAAAATGCTTGCTGCAAAAAAAAGTATCGTGTAAAGCTTAGCAGACAAGTCAAAAATAGTCTTTCCCTTACCTTTCTGACTCTTATGTAGCCAGCTACAAATAGCTACAATTTGACCTGACACTGAAATACCAGTAATAACTAACTTGGGTCCCCAACTAAGATTAGAACCAAATAAAACAATAAAATCAATAAAGAGAGCTACGGCAATCATTGCAATGAGGCCACGCATTTTTTGACTTTTTTTCATGATAGACTCCTTTTTTGTGTTATAAATATATCACACTTAAATTTTATGTTATAAATATATCACATTTAAATTTAGAAAGCAAGAATTTATGTGTCAATGTGGAAATTATTTGAAAAAATTTTTTAATAAAAGCTCTTGATAGTCAAACAACTAAAGAATTCTTTGAAGCAATGCATCGGATTTGGTTTGGATAGCTTCGTTAATAATATTTGATGATAAAGAATTTTTGGAAAATCTAGATACTGTATGAAACTCTACTTTTTTATTAGGCTGTTATAAAGTCTGTCAGAATAAGCGTTATAGGTGTAGAAGTTAATTTTTACAGAACTAAACTTTTACAGAACTAAATTATTCCCCCATTTAGAATCTATTAATTCATATTTTATAAATTAATTAGTAGATATCGTTCTTAAAATTCTTGATATTTCGCTTGGGAACGGGCTTGGGATTTAGGAACCAAGTATCCAAATCACGTTCAGGTGAGATGAAGGGTTTGAGTTGATGGTCTTTATAAAATGTTTCTAATACTCTTCGAAAATTAAATTCAAACTACGTCAGCTTTGCCTTGCCGTAGATATATGTAACTGACTTCGTCAGTCTTATCTACAACCTCAAAGCAGTGCTTTGAGCAACCTGCGGCTAGTTTACTAGTTTGCTCTTTGATTTTCATTGAGTATAAAATAGTATTCACGGCTAGCTTCTTTCAAACATTTATTTCCTACTTCTAACAAATTTCTAAATGGTTTAAAAATTTTATAGTCTGTCAAGTTTTTTTCTTGACACCTGCCAGAAATCTGCTATAATAGAACATGTGCTAAATAGCTCAGCTATTTCACCGAAATAAAAAATAAGAAAAGAGACTTTAAAAATGGCAGTTAAAATCCGTTTGACTCGTATGGGTTCTAAGAAAAAACCTTTCTACCGTATCAACGTAGCAGATTCACGTTCACCACGTGACGGACGTTTCATCGAAACAGTTGGAACTTACAACCCACTTGTTGCTGAAAACCAAGTAACTTTGAAAGAAGACCGCGTTCTTGCATGGTTGGCTGATGGAGCTCAACCTTCAGATACAGTACGTAACATCCTTTCAAAAGAAGGCGTATTGAAAAAATTCCACGATTCTAAATTCTCAAAATAAGTTTAAAGTAGGTTGACAGATGGATACGATTGAAAATCTCATTATTGCGATTGTGAAACCCTTGATTTCACAACCAGATGCCTTAACTATCAAGATTGAAGATACACCAGAATTTTTGGAATATCATTTGGATCTTGATCAAAGCGATGTGGGTCGTGTAATCGGTCGTAAGGGTCGCACTATTTCTGCGATAAGAACGATTGTCTACTCTGTCCCAACTGAAGACAAAAAAGTAAGAATCGTTATTGACGAAAAATAAGAAGGGCGGGACGAATGTCTCGCTTTTTTTGCGAGGAGCAGGATATGAAGGATTTAACGTTTAGACAATTACAAGACTACTTACTCGAACATTACCAGCAGTCTCGGACTGAGGAAGGTCTTTTTATCAAGCTAGTGGAGGAAGTCGGAGAAGTAGCCGAAGTTTTGAATGGGCGCTCTGGTCGAAAAGAGGGCGTTCAGGATTCGAACGAGGAACTAGCAAAAGAACTGGCTGATATCATTCACTACACCGTCGCAATCGCAGCCATCAACCATATTGACCTAACTAAAACCATCTTTGAGAAAGACAAAAAGGCGGCTATCAAATATCAGCATGAACGAGATTTGGAAGGATTTTTGAAAGAAAACTGAAAAAAGAATGAATATTGATTGTGTTTTTAACATAGATTGGTCAATGTATATTGATTGGCTATTACGAATTTTACAAATTGCGACATTTATTGCTGTGATTATAAAGATAACTTTCCAAAATAAGGTTTATATCAATAATATTGAAATCAAGGAAATTAAACCATTCGAGTTTGAATCTTTACATACAAATTTTCACTATATTCATGAATTTACACATAATATAAGTAGCAAACCTTTTAATCATTTGATTTTTTATCCCAAAGAAGTTGATATTGAAATAGTAGAATTTTATTCTTTAAACTATGATTCAAGAAACGATTGTTTGATTGTAAATAATAAACTGCATACAGTTAAAAATTTAAAGAATTATACATGCTTATTGATTCATACAAATTTACCAGAGAATATGCCTAGTTTAAGAATGAAATGGAAAACAAGTCAGGGTGAAATTGGGGAATATACATTTTATAGCAATATGTATAACGGGAATGTAAATATCTCATCTTTCAAATATAAATTAACATTAAAGAGGAAAATATTAGCACTTTTTGGACTATAGCGGGCCCTCTATGTATTTTCCTCTAACTTGAGAAAATCCTTGGAACGTGATAAAATAAAGGATAAGGATTTTTAATAATTCATTATATAGAACGAGTGGATTTCTTTATGAAGAGGTTTGAAGTATCTACAGAAATTGGTAGTCTCTCTGTTACTTATCAAAAACAAAAGAAAATGCTAGTTTGTTTAAGTGGTGCAGGTTTGCTACCAAGTTATGAAAATTTTTCACTTATACTTGAAAAACTTCCTCCTACAATTGGTTATTTGACAATTGATTTTCCGAACACAGGTAGGAGTCCGATTCATGACCAAGCTGGAAAAAATCTAGATAATCTTGCAGATGCGGTTTATAAAGTACTTGAAGAATTAGGAATTTCTGAATATATACTTTGTGTACATAGTTTGAGTGGAATTTTAGCTTGTAAATTGCTCAACAAACCAATTAAGTGTCAGGCTTTAGTAGCAATTGAACCGACAACTAAAAAAGTCATGTTTGCTGATTTTTCAGAAAATCCTTATCCAGAAATGGAAGAGCAGATGAGGCTAATTGACGAGTGTGGTCCTGAACTTTATTTTAAGAACTTAACTCAAGCCACATTTAGCCCTGAAATTAATAAAGAAATCTGGGAAATAATGCAAGAAAAAGCTTCAGAATTGGAAAATCAAGATTCAGGATTTCAGATATCTGGAGAGATTACTGAGGAAGATTTTGAGAATGTATTTGTAGAAGCTCATATTCCTGTGTTTATTTTTTGTCAGCCTTATAGAGAAAAAGAGTACAGAGAATCAGAATATTGGACTTTCAATACTAAACTCATTTTAGGAGGGAATCACCATTATTTACAATGGTCAGAATTAGAAAAAATTGCGGCTATTATTCAAGAGTTGTCAGAATAATATGGAAAGGAATAGAGTACAGGAGACAAGATGAACTACTTTAATGTTGGGAAAATCGTCAATACGCAGGGGTTGCAGGGTGAGATGCGAGTCTTGTCTGTGACGGATTTTGCAGAAGAACGGTTTAAAAAAGGGGCTGAGCTGGCTTTGTTTGATGAAAAAGATCAGTTTGTTCAAACAGTGACCATCGCTAGCCACCGTAAACAGAAGAACTTTGACATTATTAAATTCAAAGATATGTACCATATCAACGCTATCGAAAAGTACAAGGGGTACAGTCTCAAGGTCGCTGAGGAAGATTTGAACGATTTAGATGATGGTGAATTCTACTATCATGAGATTATCGGTTTGGAAGTCTATGAGGGAGAGAACCTGATTGGAACCATCAAGGAAATCCTGCAACCAGGTGCCAACGATGTCTGGGTGGTCAAGCGGAAAGGAAAGCGTGATTTATTATTACCTTATATCCCACCAGTGGTTCTCAATGTTGATATTCCTAATAACCGCGTCGATGTGGAAATCTTAGAAGGGTTAGACGATGAAGATTGATATTTTAACCCTCTTTCCAGAGATGTTTTCTCCACTGGAGCACTCAATTGTTGGAAAGGCTCGAGAAAAAGGGCTCTTGGATATCCAGTATCATAATTTTCGAGAATATGCTGAAAAGGCCCGCCATGTCGACGATGAGCCCTACGGAGGAGGTCAGGGGATGTTGCTCCGAGCCCAACCCATTTTCGATGCCTTTGATGCTATTGAAAAGAAAAATCCGCGCGTCATTCTCCTCGATCCTGCTGGAAAGCAGTTTGATCAGGCTTATGCTGAGGATTTGGCTCAAGAGGAAGAGTTAATCTTTATCTGTGGGCACTATGAGGGTTATGATGAGCGTATTAAGACCTTGGTGACAGATGAGATTTCCCTGGGTGACTATGTCTTAACTGGTGGAGAATTGGCGGCCATGACCATGATTGATGCGACGGTTCGCCTGATTCCAGAAGTGATTGGCAAGGAGTCCAGCCACCAAGATGATAGTTTTTCTTCTGGCCTTCTTGAATATCCTCAGTACACACGTCCCTATGATTATCGAGGTATGGTTGTACCAGATGTATTGATGAGTGGTCACCATGAAAAGATTCGTCAGTGGCGATTGTATGAGAGTTTGAAGAAAACCTATGAACGCAGACCGGATTTGCTTGAACATTATCAACTGACAGCAGAAGAAGAAAAAATGCTGGCAGAAATCAAAGAAAACAAAGAATAAAGGAGAAACCTATGCAAGTAATCAAACGTGATGGAGAAATTGCTGAATTTAATCCAGATAAGATTTACCAAGCTATCTTAAAGGCAGCCCAGACTGTCTATGTATTGACAGATGATTTGCGTCAAAACCTTGCACAAGTCACTAAGAAAGTGGTTTTGGATTTGGAAGAAGCCAAGGTGGAACGTGCTACCATCAGCATGATTCAGTCTTTGGTTGAACATCGTTTATTGGGTGCAGGTTACATTACCATTGCAGAACACTACATTTCCTATCGTCTACAACGTGACTTGGAAAGAAGTGGTTATGGAGACCATATCGCTGTTCATTTACATTTTGAACAAATTCGCTAAGAAAAAAGAGTGGGATGAAGCAACTACATCTCACTCTTTCTTAAATCTATTTTTTTGGGCTGTTTGGACAGTTGAAGGGACAAATCGTAGGCGTTGAATATCGCTTATGCGGATAATACGGGTCACATTTTTGGCAAAATTTTTCACGATAATTTGCTGGCGTTGCTGATCGTATTTGATGATGTCACCTGTAAAACTTGTCTCTGACAAGATAAGGTGAACAGCGGTTTGTTTCTGGATAGCCTCTTCAATAGTGGCTGTAAGGGAGTTGCTTTCAGTATGGTCAGGTTGATCATGTCCATTTAAAAAGTCATGTATTTTATCTAGAACTTGCTGGAATTTATGTCTCATAGTGGCCTCCCTTCTTTTATATCAATATTATATAAAATTTTCCTAAAATCTACAAGATTTTACGAATAAACTAATGAAAGCTAAAAAAGGAGAAGAAAATGGCAGAATTTACATTTGAAATCGAAGAGCACTTGTTGACTCTTTCTGAAAACGAAAAAGGTTGGACCAAGGAAATCAACCGTGTGAGCTTTAATGGTGCTCCTGCAAAGTTTGATATTCGTGCTTGGAGTCCAGACCATACTAAAATGGGCAAGGGAATTACTCTCTCAAATGAAGAATTTCAAACAATGGTGGATGCCTTTAAAGGCAACTAAGTTTTCAAAATGAAAGAAAAGGATACTGAGTCATGACAACTCGATATCCTTTTTTAGTTAGCAAAGTAAGCCTGATTTTTAAGGCGTTGAAGTAGTGGACGGCTAATAATACTAATAGCAATAATTTTACCAAGGTCTGGAATGATAAAGGGAAATACCCCCACAACAAGAGCTTTTTCAAATGGCATTCCAGCTAGGAAATGCAAGCTAAGAATCCCGCCGACAAAGACAAGGGCATCACCCAAGAGGTTTGCAAGAAAAATCTTGACAACTCCACTCTTGCTGTTAGTTAGAGAAGAGGTAAGTCCAGAGTAGACAAGATAAAACCAAAGATAACCTGCAGTAGGACCAACCAACGCCTGCAATCCAGCTCCCCCTCCTGCAAAGACAGGAAGACCGATAGCACCTAGAAGAAGATAGAGTCCAACAGAAAGTACAGCCTCTCTGGGTCTAAAGACAGTGGCAATCAAGCCGATTGCAAAGTTTTGAAGAGTGAAGGGGACGGGTCCAATTGGAAGACTGATTTGTGCCAATACAGCAATAAGAGCAGCCCCAATAGCAGGGATAGCATAAACGTGAGCTTTTTTCAAAATAGTTAACCTCTTTTATAATGTATAGTAACAATTATACTCGTAGGAGAATTATTGTCAACCAATTTTTAAAAATAAGGTAACAAATACTGTAACAGCCGATTTTGCTTACTGGGTAAGTTGTTTTCATCGATTGTAAATCATCAAAAAAGAAGCAGACACATTTGTATCAGCTTCTTTTGCTTCGATTAACGCATAGTTACAAATTCTTCGGATGCAGTTGGGTGAATCGCCACAGTTGCATCAAAGTCTGCTTTGGTTGCTCCCATTTTGATAGCAACAGCAAATCCTTGAATCATTTCATCAACACCGTATCCAATTCCATGAAGTCCGACAACTTTTTCTTCTGAACCAGCTGTGATCAATTTGAAACGAGTTTCTTGACGGTTGCAAGTGCAAGCAGAGTACATAGACGTAAAGCTTGATTTGTAAACCTTGATTTGGTCTTGACCGTATTCTTTAATAGCTTGCTCTTCTGTCAAGCCAACAGTTCCGATAGCAGGGTGTGAAAAGACAACAGTTGGAATAGTTGAGTAGTCCATTTTTGCAGTTGTTTTTCCGTTAAAGAGACGTTCAGACAAAGTACGTCCAGCTTTGATAGCAACTGGAGTTAGTTCTTTTTCACCTGTTACATCACCTAGAGCGTAGATTCCTTCAACAACAGTATTTTGGTATTTATCCACTTGGATAAAGCCACGTTCATTCAGAGTTACTCCAGCTTTTTCAAGTTGCAAGCTCTTAACGTTTGGACGGCGACCTGTAGCCCAGATAACTTGGCTAGCTGTGTGACTAGTACCATCTTCGAAATGAATGGTAATGCCCTCAGCAGTTTTTTCTAACTTGGCAGGGACTTTGTGAGTATGAAGTGGCAAGTTTGTTCTTTCCATTTCCTTTACCAAACCTTCAACGATGTAAGAATCAAAACCACGTAAAGGACGATCACGACGAACAAAGAGATCTGTCTTGACACCAAAGGTGTGGAGTACGCCAGCCAATTCAACAGCGATATAACCGGCGCCTAGAATTGCAACTGACTCTGGCAATTCTTCCCAGGCAAATACATCATCAGAAGAGCCACCTAGTTCAGCACCGGGAATGTTTGGAATACTTGGATGGGCACCAGTAGCAATCACGATATGTTTAGCACGAATCAGTTCACCATTTACGCTGACAGTATGAGAATCTACAAATTCAGCATGACCTTCAATCAAATCTACACCGTTGCGTTTAAAACTGCCATCATAAGAAGAACGAGCGCGATCAATATAGGCTTCACGATTGCGACGTAGGGTAGCGAAGTCAAAGTTAAGATCAGTAGTCTTAAAGCCGTAGTCTTCTCCAAATTGATGGAAAGTCTCAGCGATTTGTGCTCCGTACCACATGATTTTTTTAGGAACACAACCGACGTTGACACAGGTTCCACCTAATTTCTTTTCCTCAATAACGGCTGCTTTGGCTCCATGTTCACCAGCACGGTTCATAGTAGCAATTCCTCCGCTACCTCCACCGATAGCAATGATATCATATTCTCTCATTAAAAACTCCTTTGTACTCTTTTAAATAGTAGAGTGTCATTTTTTGATAGTCATATTCTATCTTTTTTTTGATGTGATTGCAAAAATCTGCTACGTTAAAAAAAATTAAAGAAAAGGCTTGCAAAAAAGAAAAATAAAGTGTATTATATAACTAGTACAATGATAATAAAAATAAATTCCGAACAATAAGTGAATCCTGAAATGTCATTATTTCGTTCTGAACTGTTATTGTTTATATTTTGTAATTTTTGTATAATATTGTTAAGTACTTTAAATCAAAAAGGAGTTTCATTATGAAAAAGAATCGTAAAGCTAAAAAGTGGCAATTGTATGCAGCAATTGGTGCTGCAAGTGTTGTTGTATTGGGGGCTGGGGGCATTTTGCTCTTTAGACAACCTTCTCAAACTGCTGTAAAAGATGAGCCAACTCATCTTGTTGTTGCTAAAGAAGGAACCGTGGCATCCTCTGTTTTATTATCAGGGACAGTAACGGCAAAAAATGAACAATATGTTTATTTTGATGCTAGTAAGGGAGATTTAGATGAAATCCTTGTTTCTGTGGGGGATAAGGTTAGTGAAGGGCAGGCTTTAGTCAAGTACAGTAGTTCAGAAGCCCAGGCGGCCTATGATTCAGCTAGCCGAGCAGTAGCTAAGGCAGATCGTCATATCAATGAACTCAATCAAGCACGAAATGAAGCCGCTTCAGCTCCGGCTCCACAGTTACCAGCACCAGCAGGAGGCGAAGGAGCTGCAGGGCAAACTCCAGCTCCAGTCTCAGGAAATGCAGTTTCATCTATTGATGCACAACTAGGTGATGCCCGTGATGCTCGTGCAGATGCAGAAGCGCAATTAAGTAAGGCTCAAAGTCAGTTGGATGCCATGACGGTTCTCAGTACCCTGGAGGGAACTGTGGTTGAAGTCAACCACAATGTTTCTAAATCTCCAACAGGAGCTAGTCAAGTAGTCGTTCATGTCGTAAGTAATGAAAACTTGCAAGTTAAGGGTGAACTATCTGAATATAACCTTGCCAACCTCTCTGTAGGACAAGAAGTAACCTTTACTTCTAAAGTTTACCAAGATAAGAGCTGGACAGGTAAGATTAGCTATATCTCTGACTATCCTAAAACTAGTGGTGAAGCAGCAAGTGCAGCTACTGCCGCAACAGGTGGTAATTCTGGTTCTAAATATCCATATACCATCGATGTTACAAGTGAAATCGGTGATTTGAAACAAGGATTCTCAGTAAGTGTTGAGGTTAAGAATAAGAGTAAAGCCATTTTGGTTCCTCTAACAAGTGTTGTGACTGAAAATGATAAGAACTATGTCTGGGTGCTTGACGAGCAGAAAAAGGCCAAGAAAGTGGAAGTTGGTTTGGGCAATGCTGATGCAGACAACCAAGAAATCACTTCAGGTCTGACAAATGGAGTCAAGGTCATCAGTAACCCAACGTCTTCTCTAGAGGAAGGAAAAGAGGTGAAGGCTGATGAAGCAACTAATTAGTCTAAAAAATATCTGCAGAAGCTACCGTAACGGTGACCAAGAACTGCAGGTTCTCAAAAATATCAACCTAGAAGTGAATGAGGGTGAATTTGTTGCCATCATGGGACCATCTGGTTCTGGTAAGTCCACTCTCATGAATACCATTGGCATGTTGGATACACCAACCAGTGGAGAATATTATCTTGAAGGGCAAGAAGTAGCTGGACTTGGTGAAAAACAACTAGCCAAGGTCCGCAATCAACAAATCGGATTTGTTTTTCAGCAGTTCTTTCTTCTATCCAAACTTAATGCTCTGCAAAATGTAGAATTGCCCTTGATTTACGCAGGAGTTTCGGCTTCAAAACGGCGCAAGTTAGCTGAGGAATATCTAGATAAGGTTGAATTGACAGAACGTAGTCATCATTTGCCTTCGGAATTATCTGGTGGTCAAAAGCAACGTGTGGCTATTGCGCGTGCCTTGGTAAACAATCCTTCTATTATCCTAGCCGACGAACCGACAGGAGCCTTGGATACCAAAACAGGGAATCAAATTATGCAACTATTGGTTGACTTGAACAAAGAAGGAAAAACCATTATCATGGTAACGCATGAGCCTGAAATAGCTGCTTATGCCAAACGTCAGATTGTCATTCGCGATGGAGTTATTTCATCTGATAGTGCTCAGTTAGAAAAGGAGGAAAACTAAGATGCAGAATCTGAAATTTGCCTTTTCATCTATTATGGCTCACAAGATGCGTTCTTTGCTTACCATGATTGGGATTATTATCGGTGTTTCATCAGTTGTTGTGATTATGGCTCTAGGTGATTCCCTATCTCGTCAACTCAACAAAGATATGACCAAATCTCAGAAGAATATTAGTGTCTTTTTCTCTTCTAAAAAAAGTAAAGATGGGTCTTTTACTCAGAAACAATCAGCTTTTACGGTTTCTGGAAAAGAAGAGGAAGTTCATGTTGAACCGCCAAAACCGCAAGAATCCTGGGTTAAAGAGGCAGCCAAACTCAAGGGAGTGGATAATTACTATGTAACCAACTCAACGAACGCCATCTTGACTTATAAAGATAAAAAGGTTGAAAATGCCAATTTGACAGGCGGGAATAGAACCTATATGGACGCTGTTAAGAATGAAATCATTGCAGGTCGTAGTCTGAGAGAGCAAGATTTCAAAGAGTTTGCAAGTGTTATTTTGCTTGATGAAGAATTGTCCATTAGTTTATTTGGCTCTCCTCAAGAGGCTATTAACAAGGTTGTAGAAGTCAATGGATTTAGTTACCGGGTCATTGGGGTTTATACTAGTCCAGAGGCTAAACGTTCAAAAATATATGGTTTTGGTGGCTTGCCCATTACTACAAATACTTCCCTTGCTGCGAATTTTAATGTAGATGAAATAGCTAATATTGTCTTTCGAGTGAATGACACAAGCTTGACTCAAACTCTGGGTCCAGAATTAGCACGAAAAATGACAGAGCTTGCTGGCTTGCAACAGGGAGAATATCAAGTATCAGATGAGTCAGCTACATTTGCAGAAATTCAACAATCGTTTAGTTTTATGACGACGGTTATTAGTGCCATTGCAGGAATTTCTCTCTTTGTTGGAGGAACTGGTGTTATGAACATTATGCTGGTTTCTGTTACAGAGCGTACCCGTGAGATTGGTCTCCGTAAGGCTTTGGGTGCAACGCGTGCCAATATTTTAATCCAGTTTTTGATTGAATCCATGATTTTGACCTTGTTAGGTGGATTAATTGGATTGACAATTGCAAGTGGTTTAACTGCCTTAGCAGGTTTGTTACTGCAAGGTTTGATTGCGGGTATAGAAGTAGGAGTATCAATCCCAGTTGCCCTATTTAGTCTTGCAGTTTCGGCTAGCGTGGGTATGATTTTTGGAGTTTTGCCAGCCAACAAGGCATCGAAACTAGATCCAATTGAAGCCCTTCGTTATGAATAAAATCAACAAGATGGACACTCGTCTATCTTGTTTTTATATAGATTTCCCTATCGAAAATCCTTAAAAATGTGATATAATGAAGTGTTAGAAAAACAGGTTTCATTTGCCTGGAAAGGAAAAATTATGTCTGAAAAGAATTTTTATATTACAACACCGATTTACTATCCATCTGGTAAACTTCATATCGGTTCTGCCTACACAACAATCGCCTGTGATGTCCTAGCGCGTTACAAACGCCTGATGGGCTACGATGTCTTTTATCTGACAGGTCTTGATGAGCATGGTCAAAAGATTCAACAAAAAGCAGAAGAAGCTGGCATTACGCCACAATCCTATGTTGATGGAATGGCAGTTGGAGTCAAAGAACTCTGGCAATTACTCGATATCTCATACGATAAATTCATCCGTACAACGGATGACTACCATGAAAAAGTTGTCGCACAGGTCTTTGAGCGCTTGCTTGCTCAAGATGATATCTATTTGGGTGAATACTCTGGTTGGTATTCAGTTTCAGATGAGGAATTCTTTACAGAAAGCCAGCTTGCAGAAGTATTCCGTGATGAAGCTGGAAATGTGACTGGTGGTATTGCTCCATCAGGTCACGAGGTTGAATGGGTATCTGAAGAATCATACTTTCTTCGCCTCAGCAAATACCAAGACCGCTTGGTCGAATTTTTTAAATCCCATCCTGAATTTATCACTCCTGATGGTCGTCTTAATGAAATGCTCCGCAACTTCATCGAACCAGGTTTGGAAGACTTGGCTGTTTCTCGTACAACCTTTACATGGGGTGTTCCAGTACCATCTAATCCAAAACACGTTGTCTATGTTTGGATTGATGCCCTTCTTAACTATGCGACAGCTCTTGGCTATGGTCAAGACGAACATGGTAACTTTGACAAGTTCTGGAATGGAACTGTCTTCCATATGGTAGGAAAAGACATTCTTCGTTTCCACTCAATCTACTGGCCAATCCTTCTGATGATGTTGGATATCAAATTACCAGATCGTTTGATTGCCCATGGTTGGTTTGTCATGAAAGACGGCAAGATGTCTAAGTCTAAAGGAAATGTTGTTTACCCTGAAATGTTGGTAGAGCGTTATGGGCTTGATCCGCTTCGTTACTACCTCATGCGTAGCCTTCCAGTTGGTTCAGACGGAACCTTCACTCCTGAAGACTATGTTGGCCGTATTAACTATGAATTGGCCAACGACCTTGGAAACCTCCTCAACCGTACGGTTTCTATGATTAACAAGTACTTTGATGGGCAAATTCCTGCCTATGTAGAAGGTGTAACAGAGTTTGACCATGCTCTTGCTGACGTTGCAGAACAATCAATCGCTGACTACCACACCTACATGGAAGCAGTTGACTACCCACGTGCCCTAGAAGCAGTATGGACTCTTATTTCACGTACTAATAAATACATCGATGAGACCGCACCATGGGTCTTGGCTAAGGATGAAGCACTTCGCGATCAATTGGCAAGTGTCATGAGTCACTTGGCAGCTAGCCTTCGTGTCGTTGCTCACTTGATTGAGCCATTTATGATGGAAACCAGTCGTGCAGTCTTGAATCAACTTGGCTTAGAAGAAGTAGCGAGCCTTGAAAACTTGAACTTGGTTGACTTCCCAGAAGATGTGACTGTAGTTGCCAAAGGAACACCAATCTTCCCACGTCTGGATATGGAAGAAGAAATCGCCTATATCAAGGAACAAATGGAAGGCAACAAACCAGCAGTCGAAAAAGAGTGGAACCCAGACGAAGTTGAACTCAAACTAAACAAGGAAGAAATCAAGTTTGAAGACTTTGACAAGGTCGAAATCCGTGTCGCAGAAGTCAAAGAAGTGTCTAAAGTAGAAGGTTCAGATAAGTTGCTTCAATTCCGCTTGGATGCTGGTGATGGTGAAGATCGTCAAATCCTCTCAGGAATTGCAAAATACTATCCAAATGAACAAGAATTGGTCGGCAAGAAAGTTCAAATCGTTGCCAATCTCAAACCTCGTAAGATGATGAAGAAATATGTCAGTCAAGGTATGATCCTATCAGCTGAACATGATGGAAAATTAACCCTTCTCACAGTTGACTCAGCTGTACCGAATGGAAGTGTGATTGGGTAAAAGTATACAGGACTAGTTCATGCTAGTTCTGTTTTTTATTTAACTATTATGCTTTACAAACTAGTGTGAAAGTGGTATATTATAGATGAAGTCACTAGTAGGTATTACCAAATAGATTAGAAGGGAGAAGGGATGAAAGAAACTCAACTATTAAAAGGTGTTCTTGAAGGTTGTGTCTTGGATATGATTGGTCAAAAAGAGCGATATGGTTATGAGTTGGTTCAGACTTTGCGAGAGGCTGGATTTGATACTATCGTTCCAGGAACTATTTATCCTTTGTTGCAAAAGTTAGAAAAAAATCAATGGATAAGAGGCGACATGCGTCCGTCGCCAGATGGTCCAGATCGGAAGTATTTTTCGTTAACGAAAGAAGGAGAAGAGCGTGTCTCGGTCTTTTGGCAACAATGGGACGATTTGAGTCAAAAAGTAGAAGGAATTAAGAATGGGGGTTAAACCATGAAGAAAATGAAGTATTATGAAGAAACAAGCGCTTTGTTGCATGAGTTTTCTGAGGAGAATCAGCAGTATTTTGAGGAACTGTGGGATAGTTTTAATCTTGCTGGATTTCTCTATGATGAAGACTATCTCAGAGAGCAGATTTATTTGATGATGTTAGATTTTTCAGAAGCAGAACGAGATGGCATGAGTGCAGAGGATTATTTAGGTAAGAATCCTAAAAAAATAATGAAAGAGATTCTCAAGGAAGCACCCCGCAGTTCTATCAAGGAGTCCCTTTTGACACCAATTTTTGTCCTAGCGATATTACGTTACTATCATCTACTGGGTGATTTTTCTAAAGGTCCTCTCTTAACAGTCAATTTGCTTACTTTTTTAGGGCAACTTCTTCTTTTTCTGATTGGATTTGCTCTTGTAGCCACAATCTTACGTTGGGGCTTAGTTCAAGATTCTCCTAAAATGAAAATTGGCACCTATATTGTCGTTGGGATTCTTGTTCTGCTAGTTGTTCTGGGATATGTAGGAATGGCAAATTTCATTCAAGACGGAGCCTTTTATCTTCCTGCTCCCTGGGATAGTTTCCTTGTTTTTACGCTTTCTCTAGTCATCAGTATTTGAAATTGGAAAGAAGCGGTCTTTCGTCCCTTTGTCAGTATGATTATTGCCCATCTTGTGGTAGGTTCTCTGCTTCGTTACTATGAGTGGATGGGAATTTCAAATGTTTTCCTTACAAAATTCATTCCTTTAGCTGTTCTTTTTATTGGCATTTTTCTCTTGTTCCGTGGGTTTAAGAAGATAAAATGGAGTGAAATATAGTCAAAAAGCCGTTGCAAAACGGTTTTTTGTTATAATGAAGGGAAGAATGTTAGAAATTTAAGGAGAAAAATTTGATGAGATACATAACTCTTGGTCAAGATGACAAAGAATTATCAGAAATTGTTCTCGGAATGATGAGAATAAAAGATAAGTCTGTAAAAGAAGTTGAAGAGCTTGTAGAAACAGCACTTTCTGTTGAAATCAATGCTTTCGACTTGGCTGATATATATGGTCGTGGTCGTTGTGAAGAACTGTTAGGTCTTGTTCTAAAAAATCGTCCAGATTTAAGAGAAAAGATGTGGATACAGTCCAAATGTGGCATTCGCATTGAAGAATTTACATATTTTGATTTTTCTAAGGACTATATTATAAAATCAGTAGACGGTATTTTGCAAAGATTGAAGATTGATCATCTAGATAGCTTGCTTCTTCATCGACCAGATGCTTTGATGGAATCTGACCAAGTAGCAGAAGCCTTTGATCTCCTTTATAAACAAGGTAAGGTTCGAAATTTTGGAGTTTCTAATCAAAATCCTATGATGATGGAGTTACTTAAAAAAGATGTCAAGCAGCCGTTAGCTGTTAATCAGCTACAATTGAGTGCTGCTTTTACTCCAGGATTCAAATCAGGTTTTCATGTTAATATGGAAGATAGTCAAGCAGCTATGCGAGATGGCAGCATTTTTGAATATTGCCAATTACACGATGTGGTCATTCAAGCATGGTCTGTCTTACAATTCGGGTATTTTAAAGGGAACTTTGTTGGAAATGAGAAATTTCAAGCTTTAAATCAAGTACTTGATCGTTTAGCTATTAAATATGGAGTAACCTCTTCAACTATTGCCATTTCTTGGATATTGCGTTATCCAGCAAAAATGCAGGCAGTCGTAGGTACCACAAATCCTAAGCACTTGAGAGAAGTTAGCCAAGCGGCAAACTTTAGCTTAACAAGAAAAGAATGGTATGAAATTTATCTAGCTGCAGGGAATAATTTGCCGTAAGTAGAAGCAGATGTAAATAAATCACAGTCAAAAAGCCGTTTTAAAGCGGTTTTTTTGTTATAATGAAGGGGAGGATTATTGATATTAAAGGAGAAAAACATGACATTTGAAGAAATTCTACCTGGGTTAAAGGATAAGAAAAAATATGTACGAACTGGTTGGGGAGGTGCTGAAAACTATGTCCAACTTTTTGACACTATCGAGCAAAATGGGGTTGCACTTGAAGTGACACCCTATTTCCTAATCAACGTTTCTGGGGAGGGAGAGGGTTTTTCCATGTGGAGTCCGACACCTTGTGATGTTTTGGCGACGGATTGGGTAGAAGTGCATGACTAGACGTGTATTGATTACGGGAGTGAGTTCAGGGATCGGCCTGGCTCAGGCTCGACTTTTTTTAGAGAAGGACTATCAAGTTTATGGAGTTGACCAAGGTGAAAATCCACTCTTAGAGGGTGATTTCCACTTTTTACAGAGAGATTTGACCTTGAACTTAGAGCCTATTTTTGACTGGTGTCCTCAGGTTGATGTTTTGTGCAATACTGCTGGAGTTTTGGATGATTACAAACCCCTATTGGAACAATCAGCGCAGGAAATTCAAGAGATTTTTGAAATCAACTACGTTACTCCAGTAGAGTTGACTCGTCATTATTTGACACAAATGCTGGAGAATAAAAAAGGAATCATTATCAATATGTGCTCCATTGCTTCGAGTCTAGCAGGTGGAGGTGGTCACGCCTATACTTCTTCGAAGCACGCCTTGGCTGGATTTACCAAGCAGTTGGCTCTAGACTATGCAGAAGCTGGGATTCAGGTCTTTGGTATCGCTCCAGGAGCAGTCAAGACAGCTATGACCGCTGCCGACTTTGAACCAGGTGGCTTGGCTGACTGGGTGTCGAGTGAAACACCAATCAAGCGTTGGATTAAGCCAGAGGAAATAGCAGAGATTAGCCTTTTCTTAGCAAGTGGAAAAGCAAGCGCCATGCAGGGACAAATCCTGATGATTGATGGTGGCTGGAGCTTGAAGTAGCAGAGTTGCTATTTTGTAAATATGTGGAGGTGCGCCATGAAAAGAGATGAGTTTGGATTTGTCTTGCCCAATCTTTACTATCAGTTTTTAACAGAGTGGGAAGAGATTGACCCCTATGAAATTGGAGATACTGGTATCTGTTTGTATGCCAAAGAGGATCTAAAAGAGCGTAATGAAACTTATCAGATTGAGGAAGTAGAACCAGATTACTTTATGATTGGACAGGAAGGAGATTTGGCCTACTTTATCAAGAAAAATGCAGATGATTGCATTTATGAAAATGACTTAGGTGCTTTAGGATCCTTAGAAATGCAAAAAATTGCTGCAAATGTCTATGACTTTATTGATAAGAGTTTAGAGGAAGAGTTGTAAAACTGGTAGGGAGAAATCATGTTTAGAGTGCTAGATGCAGATTCACCGATTTCAAAAGAAGATTTTTTACAATTTGAGGAGATTCTTGGGAAGAAATTGCCAAAAACTATGTTGGACTTTTATCTCAAGCACAACGGTGGTCAACCCCAAGTAAGGGGTGTACACGATGATCGTCATCTCTTTCCTTTCAATTCCTTTGATTCACTTGATGAGATGAGGAAGTCTCTTACCTGGTTTGACGATGAGGCTATACCTGAAGGATTTAAGGCAACAGCCCTTCTTCATTTCGCCTATGATCCTGGATCTGGCAACTATGCTCTTTCACTAAGGGAAGAGGACTTTGGAAAGGTTTACTTCTAAGTTTTGGAAGAAAAATATGATTCTCTATGGTCTTAAATCTCAAATCGGAACTGTCTACCGAAACAGTGATAGGACAACAAGCTTTTATGATGTTGGGAATTTTCTATACCTAGCAGGGGAGTTGGATTCCAGATTTTGGGAAGATTTTGTTAGGAAATATGGTTTAGATTATAAGATTATTATTTCAGAAAATACCAATTGGCAAGATTTTCTGCATCGGAAAGTGGAGCTAAATTCTTTTACTCGCTATTCTTTTAAAGATAAGGCAAATTTTCAAGTTGAATTTTTAAATAATCTAGTTACTCATTTAGAGGAAGGTTGCAATATTGTGCCTATTGATAATCATATTTATAACTGCTTTTCTGAGGAAGAATGGTCACAAGATTTACAGGGGGATTTTGAGTCCTATCAGGATTTTGTTTTAAAAGGTGGATTTGGCTTTGTGATTCTTAAAAATAATGAACTGATTGCTGGGATTTCCTCAGGGTTAGTTTACCGTGGAGCAGTTGAAGTGGAAGTTGCAACTAGACCAAACGAACAAGGAAATGGATTTGCTAAAAAGCTTGGTGCTGCAATGATTCTAGAGAGTTTAAATAGAGATATGTTTCCACTTTGGGATGCTCATAACGAGGCTTCAAAAAAAGTAGCAGAATTTTTAGGATATGAGTTAGTTGAACCTTATGAAGCTTTTGAACTAGAGGAAAGTTTCATGTAGTGATATCTGATATTGTATCTTTTAAGACGAGGTGAATGGACATGAAAAACCAACTTGCTCTTAGTGGCGAAAAACTTGATGAAAAAGTTTACCCACAACTATTTCATCATGTTGGCATGATTCGTGGGGAATACTTGTTGAGAGAGCTTAATCAAAACATCATATTAGCAAGTTGTCAGCAATTTGTAAAAGATTATCTAGAGACTATCTGCTCCCTGTACTCAGATGAAGAAGTTTGGTATCGTTTTTCTGAATTAACGAATACAGAAGCTAATTGTCTAAAGGGGACTAAAGAGTATTTTGATGAAAATCATCCCTTATTTGGATATAGAGGAACTAGGCGTTTACTGGCGTGTCCGGATGAATTTCAGGCTGAAGCACATGTCGTTACAGAAGTTTATCAAACCAATCCCAATCTGTCTCTTATTTTTCCTTTTGTCAATGATGCCAACCAGTTAAAACAAGCTATTACAGTGTTGCGTCAGTATGGTTTTACTGGGAAAGTCGGCACGATGATTGAATTACCATCAGCGTATTTTGACTTAGACAGCATACTGGAAACGGGTATTTCAAAGATTGTAGTTGGAATGAATGATTTGACTTCTTTTGTTTTTGCCACTGTGAGAAACAGTCAATGGCATGATATGGAAAGTCCAATTATGTTAGATATGCTAAGAGATATGCAGGATAAAGCAAGGATGAAAAAGATTGACTTTGCTGTAGCAGGTTATATGAATGATTCTTTCATACAAAAAATGAATCAGTTGGGTATCAAGTGCATTATCCACTATAGTTCTATTCCAGAGATTTTTAATTTAGAGATTGACCATCCAGATCATCTTAAACACATAAAAGAAGAAAGTAAAAAATTACAAAGGAGCACCCATGACACCGCAAGAAATGTGGAATGCATATAAGAAAATTACCCCCTCTATAGGAGATGAAATCGATGCTTGGGCTTTTGGAGTGGAAGCCGATCTCTTGGCAGATTTGGTTTTAAAAGGTGAAAAGATGGCAACTGCATCAGCTTACGACCTCTACGCACTAGAAGGTGAATCTCTTCCTCAAGAAGGGAGATTTGATGTCATTTTAGACAGTCAAAATCAGGCTGTCTGTATTGTCAAAATTACAAAGGTTTCTGTCCAGCCCTTCAATCAAGTTTCTGCTCAACATGCCTTTAAGGAAGGGGAAGGTGACAAATCCCTAGCCTATTGGCGTCAGGTTCATGAGGATTGTTTCGCCGAGTGGCTGAGAGAAGCAGGACTGACTTTTACACCTGAAAGCAAGGTTGTTTTAGAAGAATTTCGCAAGGTCTACCCACTGTAGACTATTAGAAGGAAGAAAGTTTTGGAAATCGCCGCCCAATCCTTTTTTCTTAAGCAAAACATGATATAATAAGTTTGTTTGAAGAAGAGCTCTAGCTCTTAAACTTAGAATAGGAGAAAACTATGCAAGCAGTTGAACATTTTATTAAGCAATTTGTTCCTGAACATTATGATTTATTTTTAGAATTGAGTCGTGAGACCAAGACTTTTTCAGGGAAGGTGACTATTAGTGGTCAAGCACAGAGTGACCGCATTTCCCTTCATCAAAAAGACTTGGAAATCGCTTCTGTAGAAATTTCAGATCAAGCTCGCCCATTCACAGTCGATCATGACAATGAAGCCCTTCATATTGAACTTGCGGAAGCAGGTCAAGTTGAAGTGGTTATCGCTTTCTCAGGAAAAATTACAGATAACATGACAGGAATTTACCCTTCTTATTACACAGTTGATGGAGTCAAGAAGGAAGTATTGTCTACTCAGTTCGAGAGCCATTTTGCGCGCGAAGCCTTCCCATGTGTGGATGAGCCTGAAGCCAAGGCAACTTTTGATTTCTCTCTACGTTTTGACCAAGCAGAAGGTGAAGTGGCCTTGTCTAACATGCCTGAGATTGATGTGGAAAACCGCAAGGAAACAGGTATCTGGAAGTTTGAAACAACACCTCGCATGTCTTCTTACTTGTTAGCCTTTGTTGCGGGTGATTTGCAAGGTGTGACGGCTAAAACTAAAAACGGTACCCTTGTAGGTGTCTACTCAACCAAAGCTCACCCATTATCTAACCTTGATTTCTCACTGGACATCGCCGTTCGCTCCATCGAGTTTTACGAAGATTACTACGGAGTCAAATACCCAATCCCTCAATCTCTCCATATCGCCCTTCCTGACTTCTCAGCAGGTGCTATGGAAAACTGGGGTCTTGTGACCTACCGTGAAGTTTGCTTGGTTGTAGATGAGAACTCAACTTTTGCTAGTCGCCAACAAGTTGCCCTTGTTGTGGCACATGAATTGGCTCACCAATGGTTTGGCAATCTCGTTACTATGAAATGGTGGGATGACCTTTGGCTCAATGAAAGCTTTGCTAACATGATGGAATATGTCTGTGTGGATGCCATTGAGCCAAGCTGGAATATTTTTGAAGATTTCCAAACAGGTGGAGTGCCTCACGCTCTTGAACGCGATGCGACTGATGGAGTTCAGTCAGTTCACGTCGAAGTCAAACACCCAGATGAAATCAATACACTCTTTGACGGAGCTATCGTCTATGCCAAAGGAAGTCGCCTCATGCACATGCTTCGTCGTTGGCTGGGTGATGGCGATTTTGCCAAAGGTTTGCATGCCTACTTTGAAAAACATCAGTACAGCAATACAATTGGTCGTGATCTTTGGGATGCCCTTGGTCAAGCGTCTGGACGTGATGTCGCAGCCTTTATGGATTCTTGGTTGGAACAGCCTGGTTACCCAGTTCTCACTGTCAAAGTTGAAAATGATGTTTTGAAGATTTCACAAAAACAATTCTTTATCGGTGAGAACGAAGACAAGAACCGTCTCTGGGTTGTGCCACTCAATAGCAACTGGAAAGGCTTGCCTGATACACTTGAAACTGAAAGCATCGAAATTCCAGGCTACGCAGCTCTTCTTGCTGAAAACAAAACAGCACTTCGCCTCAACACAGAAAATACAGCCCACTACATTACAGACTATCAAGGAGACTTGCTAGATGCTATTCTTGCTGACCTAGTTGAACTTGATAACACAAGCAAATTGCAGATTGTTCAAGAACGACGTCTGCTTGCTGAAGCAGGGCACATTTCTTATGCTGACTTGCTTCCAGTCCTTGATAAGCTTGCTAAGGAAGAATCTTACCTTGTCGTTTCAGCTGTCTCTCAAGTAATTTCTGCCCTTGAGCGCTTTATCGATGAAGGAACAGAAGCTGAAAGAGCCTTCAAAGTATTGGTTGCTAAATTGGCTCGTCATAACTATGACCGTCTTGGTTTTGCAGCTAAATACGGAGAATCAGATGAGGATGAATTGGTTCGTCAGTTAGCCATTTCTATGATGATTCGCTCAAATGATGCAGAAGCTAGCCAAGTCGCTAGCCAAATCTTCGAAGCTCATAAGGATCAGCTTGCAGGACTTCCAGCAGCTATTCGCTCACAAGTTCTGATTAATGAGATGAAACATCATGAGACTAAAGACTTGTTAGCACTTTATCTTGATACTTATACTCACGCAACAGATGCTGTCTTTAAACGCCAGTTGGCAGCAGCTCTCGCCTACAGTACAGATGCGAATAATATCCAAACCTTGATTAGCTCATGGAAGGACAAATTTGTGGTTAAACCACAAGACTTGTCTGCTTGGTATTACCAATTCCTAGCTCATCAAGCAACTCAGGAAACAGCTTGGTCTTGGGCGCGTGAAAACTGGGCTTGGATTAAGGCAGCTCTTGGTGGAGATATGAGCTTTGATAGCTTTGTTATCCTTCCTGCTCACGTATTTAAGACTCAGCAACGCTTGGCAGAGTACAAGGAATTCTTTGAACCGCAACTTTCTGACCTTGCTCTTAGCCGTAACATCGGTATGGGAATCAAGGAAATTGCAGCGCGTGTTGACTTGATTAACCGTGAAAAAGCTGCAGTGGAAGTAGTCGTTCTTCAATACGGAAATGCATAAATAAGCCTAAAATAAAAAGAAAACTCAGCTATCTCATGTAAAATGCAGAGAGTTGAGTTTTTTTTAAGGCAAATTTGGTATAATGGTTTTAATAAGGAGGAGTTTCTCATGATAAAAATCTTATTAGTTGAGGATGACCTAGGGCTGTCAAATTCAGTATTTGACTTTTTAGACGATTTTGCGGATGTCATGCAGGTATTTGATGGGGAAGAAGGTCTCTACGAAGCTGAGAGTGGCGTCTATGACTTGATTTTGCTTGATTTGATGTTGCCTGAAAAAAATGGCTTCCAAGTCTTGAAAGAATTGCGTGAAAAGGGGATTATGACTCCAGTTCTGATCATGACTGCCAAGGAAAGTTTGGATGATAAGGGACATGGATTTGAACTGGGAGCAGATGATTATCTGACCAAACCTTTCTACTTAGAAGAACTCAAAATGCGGATTCAAGCCCTTCTCAAACGTTCAGGTAAGTTTAATGAAAATACCTTGACTTATGGAAATATTGTGGTTAATCTGTCAACCAATACCGTTAAAGTCGAAGATACTCCCGTCGAATTGCTGGGGAAAGAGTTTGATTTACTAGTTTATTTCCTCCAAAATCAAAATGTTATTTTGCCCAAGACTCAGATTTTTGATCGTCTATGGGGATTTGATAGTGATACAACGATTTCGGTTGTTGAAGTCTATGTTTCAAAAGTCCGTAAGAAATTAAAAGGAACCACTTTTGCAGAGAATTTGCAAACCTTGCGTAGTGTTGGGTATATTTTAAAAGATGTTCAGTAAACTAAAAAAAACATGGTATGCGGATGACTTTAGTTACTTTATCCGCAACTTTGGTGTCTTCACCCTGATTTTCTCTACCATGACCTTGATTATTTTGCAGGTCATGCATTCGAGTCTCTATACTTCGGTGGATGATACGCTTCATGGACTGAGTAACAATCCTCAGGCGGTTATTCAGCTTGCGGTAAATAGGGCAACAGAAGAGATTAAAGATTTAGAGAATGCCGCTACAGATACTAGCAAGACTGAGATAAAACCCAATGTCAGTTCCAACACGGAGGTTATTCTTTTTGATAAGAATTTTACCCAGCTCCTTTCTGGAAATCGATTTTTGGGATTGGATAAGATTAAGTTAGAGAAAAAAGAGCTAGGCCATATTTATCAGATTCAGGTTTTTAATAGCTATGGACAGGAAGAAATCTATCGCATGATTTTGATGGAAACCAATATCAGTTCGGTTTCAACCAATATCAAGTATGCTGCTGTCTTGATTAATACCAGTCAGTTGGAGCAAGCCAGTCAAAAGCATGAGCAATTGATTGTGATTGTGATGGCAAGTTTCTGGATTTTGTCTTTGCTTGCCAGTCTCTATCTAGCTAGAGTCAGTGTTCGTCCTCTGCTTGAGAGTATGCAGAAGCAACAGTCCTTTGTTGAAAATGCCAGTCATGAGTTACGAACTCCACTCGCAGTTTTGCAAAATCGCTTAGAGACCCTTTTCCGTAAGCCAGAAGCTACCATTATGGATGTGAGTGAAAGCATTGCATCGAGTTTGGAAGAAGTCCGAAATATGCGGTTTTTGACGACAAACTTGTTGAATTTAGCTCGGAGAGATGATGGAATTAAGCCGGAACTTGCAGAAGTTCCAACCAGTTTTTTCAATACGACTTTCACAAACTATGAGATGATTGCTTCTGAAAATGACCGTGTCTTTCGTTTTGAAAATCGCATCCATCGAACGATTGTCACAGATCAACTTTTACTAAAACAACTGATGACCATCCTATTTGATAATGCTATCAAATATACTGAGGAGGATGGTGAGATTGATTTTATGATTTCAGCGACTGATCGTAATCTTTATTTGCTAGTTTCCGACAATGGAGTCGGTATTTCAGCAGAAGATAAGAAGAAAATTTTTGATCGTTTTTATCGAGTGGACAAGGCTAGAACCCGTCAAAAAGGTGGTTTTGGTTTAGGATTATCCCTAGCCAAGCAAATTGTAGATGCCCTAAAAGGAACCATTACTGTTAAAGATAATAAACCAAAGGGAACAATCTTTGAAGTGAAGATTGCCATCCATACACCATCTAAAAAGAAAAAATAAAAATATCGCTCCAGACGGGGCGATATTTTGGATTTATCTTCTACGTTTTCGTTTGATAATAAAGCGCTGAACTTTTAAAACAAGTAAGCTGGATCCGATTGCTGCGGCAAATGCAAGAGCAGGCGATAATTTTAATGCTAAAAAGATAAAACTAAAGATAGCAATACAGATACAAAAAACAGCGATATTAACAAAAAATAGGATTTCCTTGAGATTGGCATCAGATTGCGCTTCAGGTATATAATCTTGATAGCGAGGAACCTGCTGGCTTAATTCTTCTTGATAGTCTACCTCATAGGATTGTAATTTTCTTACGGGCATTATTCTCTCCTTAACAGTACATACCTATTTTATCATTTTTTCAGCAGAGAATTATTACAGAAAGGTTACAATAAGAATAAAGTCCCTTTTCAAAATCACTTTTCTTGACACCATAATGTGAAAATGATAGGATGGATGGACACCAAATACTTATTAATATTCATAATTGCTTATATTAGCAAGGAAATAGAGCTACCAAATGATTCTTTTTTACGAAAATTTCTTTCCTTATTTTCTTGATTTTATTTAATTTGATTAGTGAGATTTGTTTTGAATACAGAGACAGATTTTCTGTCTCCTATTTTTATAGTAGTGGGGTGTCTAATCGATACCTCTTGAAAAGTTAAAGGAGATAAGCATGTATCTTGCTATCAAAGAAATATTACAAAACAAACTTCGATATAGTTTGATTTTAACTACCATTTTTCTTATCGCTTTCATGGTCTTTTTTATGACAAGCTTAGCTCTTGGTCTTGTGCGAAACAATCGAGCCGCTATTGATAATTGGCAAGCGACGGGTGTGGTTTTATCTGACTACGCAAATGATAATTTGACGGCATCTTTTATTCCTGAAAAGGACTATAAGGATAAGAGTTCTAAAGAGGCAGCTCCACTGGGCTATATGTTTGCTGTGACAAATCTAGTCGATGATAGCGAAAAGGTCAATGTTTCCATCTTTGCTCAAGAATGGGACGAATTTATCTCTCCTAGTTTGACGAAGGGCCGTTATCCTGAAGGGGATGACGAAGTGGTCGTTGATCAGTCCTTTGAGAATTATGGAATCAAGCTAGGTGATGCCATTCAGCTCAATGGAAGCGAAGTAAGTTACAAGATTGTAGGGCTGACTCAAGGAAATAAATTTTTTACTGAGCCTGTTGTGTTTACGAGTTTGACAACTTATTGGACCTTACAAGGAACTTTAAAATCTAATAAATCGATCTCTGCCTTGGTATTGAAAAATGATATAGAATTGGCTGGCGATGGATTGAAACAGATTTCTATTCCAAAAATGATATCGAAAATTCCTGGTTACACACCTCAGGTTAATGTATTTTCAGGGATGATTATTGCTATGATTGTCATCACAGGCTTGATTGTGGGTATATTTGTTTATATCATTACCATCCAAAAACTAGGACTTTATGGAATAATGCGGGCTCAGGGAATACAGATCAAAACCATTGTATGGTCTCTTTTCTGTCAAATCTTCCTCCTAGCTGGTATGGGGATCGCTTTAGCCTTGCTTGCTATTGGAGGAGTGATTTTAGTCTTGCCAGCTACCTTCTTTTTCTACCCAAGTTGGTTAGCCTATTCTGTCCTAAGCTTGGTGATTTGTTTGATGGCCATGCTAGGTGGTGTCATTTCACTTCCACGCTTGCTAAAGGTGGACCCGATTACTGCTATTGCAGAATGATAAGGAGAATAGTATGACAGCATTGATTGAAATGACTCAAGTGACAAAAACGTACGGGGAAGGAAAGATGAAAGTCGTAGCTCTGCATGAGACGAATTTTCAGCTAAATACGGGAGAGTTCGTGGCTATCGTTGGGCCTTCAGGTTCTGGAAAGACGACTTTTCTAACGACTCTAGGACAACTTCAGGAAGCATCGAGTGGAAAAATTTTAGTTAAGGGGAAGGAAACAGGCAGTTTGACGGAAAAGGAGAAAACAGACCTCCGTTTTAGAGAGTTTGGCTTTATTCTTCAGGCTTCAAACTTAATTCCATTTCTAACGGTCAAGGAACAGCTGGATTTGATTGACAGACTAGATAAGGGAAAAAATAGTAAAAGTGATCGAAAAGAGTTACTTGACTTGTTGGATTTGGAAAAGGTACAAGAACAGTATCCCAAGGCTTTATCAGGTGGCGAACGTCAACGGGCCGCAATTGCTAGAGCGCTTTATAACAATCCAAGTATCGTGCTTGCAGATGAGCCAACAGCAAGTTTAGATACCCAGCGTGCCTACCAAGTAACGGAAATGTTGGCTGCCATTGCCCACGAACAAGGTAGAGGAGTTGTCATGATTACGCACGATACTCGTCTTCTAGATAAGGTGGACCGTGTTTATGTGATGAACGATGGACACCTAGTTGAAGAAACATATAAATAATAAATAGAGTGGACGGTGCTGGCTACCGTTCACTTTTTGATTGCAAACCTTAAAAAATGACTTTGCCTTTTTAGAAAATTCCTAGTATTCATAGCTGATTTTTGAGAAATATGGTATAATTTTTCTTATGGAAAAGATTATCATTACAGCAACTGCTGAAAGTATTGAACAAGTTAAACAACTGCTCGAAGCTGGCGTAGACCGTATCTATGTCGGTGAGAAAGATTTTGGCCTTCGTCTGCCAACAACCTTTAGTCATGACAAATTGCGTGAAATTGCTAAGGTGGTTCATGAAGCAGGTAAGGAATTGATTGTTGCGGTTAACGCCCTCATGCACCAAGATATGATGGATCGTATCAAGCCTTTCTTAGACTTTTTGGAAGAAATCCAGACAGACTACATTACGATTGGGGATGCAGGTGTCTTTTACGTGGTCAACCGCGATGGTTATTCCTTTAAGACCATCTACGATGCTTCGACTATGGTAACTAGCAGTCGTCAGATAAACTTCTGGGGACAAAAGGCTGGTGCATCTGAGGCTGTTTTGGCGCGTGAAATTCCATCAGCTGAACTTTTTAAAATGCCAGAGATTTTGGAAATTCCTGCTGAAGTTTTGGTTTACGGAGCTAGCGTTATCCATCATTCTAAACGTCCGCTCTTGCAAAATTACTATAACTTTACGCACATCGATGATGAAAAGACGCGCAAGCGTGACCTCTTCTTGGCTGAGCCAAGTGACCCAGAGAGTCACTATTCTATTTTTGAAGACAATCATGGAACCCACATTTTTGCCAACAATGACCTTGATTTGATGACAAAATTGACAGAATTGGTAGAGCATGGTTTTACTCACTGGAAATTAGAAGGTCTCTATACACCTGGTCAGAACTTTGTTGAGATTGCAAAACTCTTTATCCAAGCGCGTAGCTTGATTCAAGAGGGTAACTTTAGCCATGACCAAGCTTTCTTGCTGGATGAAGAAGTGCGCAAGTTACACCCTAAAAACCGTTTCCTTGATACAGGATTCTATGATTACGATCCTGACATGGTTAAATAAAGTAAATGATTCGTTGAGAGAAGGAAGATGCAAACAGTTCTTCTCTCAATTTTTTCTTATTCTCCAATATTTTCAAAGAATTAATAGGCTAGGATGCTCTGTTTGCTGGGATTTTTAATACAAGTAACCTTCTTGAGTTTGAAAATTATCCCATGTTTGCAGGTGCCAAATGGCCCTTTTTTTGGTATAATTTTTTATAATGAAAACGATTGGTAATCGCTATGTTGTGGTTGATTTAGAGGCAACTAGCACAGGTAGTAAGGCTAAAATTATCCAAGTGGGAATTGTCGTGATTGAGGACGGAAAAATCGTCGATCACTATACGACGGATGTCAATCCACATGAACCCTTGGATGCTCATATCAAAGAACTGACAGGATTGACAGACCAACGTCTGGCGCAAGCACCTGATTTTTCGCAAGTTGCTAGAAAAATCTTTGACTTGGTGAAGGATGGGATTTTTGTAGCCCATAATGTTCGATTTGATGCCAATCTCTTGGCGGAAAATTTATTTTTTGAAGGCTATGAACTAAGAAATCCTCGTGTTGACACGGTCGAATTGGCTCAGGTCTTTTTCCCTGAACTGGAAAAATATAGCTTGCCGATATTGTGTCGAGAATTAGGAATTCCTCTAAAACATGCTCACACAGCCCTTTCAGATGCCCAAGCTACAGCGGAATTACTTCTTTTTTTACGAGAAAAGATGGCCCAACTTCCTAAAGGACTCTTGGAACGTTTGCTGGAAATGGCTGACGCCCTCTTATATGAGTCCTACCTGGTTATTGAAGAAATTTATCGCAGCCAATCTATCCTGAGTTCTCCAGACTTGGTCGAAGTTCAAGGACTGTATTTCAAGAAAACTGGAGCTCCCCTGGAGCCACGAAAACTATCCCAAGATTTTTCTAAAAATATTTCTCTGTTGAATCTTGAAGTGAGGGAGGAGCAAGAAAGTTTTGCTAGAGAGGTTGGCTTGCTATTGAAAGATGAGCCTGTCTCATTAATTCAAGCACCGACAGGGATTGGGAAAACCTATGGCTATCTCTTACCCGCTTTATCTCAAGCCAAAGAGCATCAAATTGTTCTTAGTGTTCCGACAAAGATTCTTCAAAATCAGATCATGGAAGAAGAAGGTAAACATCTCAAGGAAGTGTTCCATATAGATATTCATAGTTTAAAGGGACCACACAATTATCTGAAGTTGGATGCCTTTTATCGTTCCTTGCAGGAAAATGATGAAAATCGCTTATTTAGACGCTTTAAAATGCAACTCTTGGTTTGGTTGACAGAGACAGAGACAGGAGATTTGGATGAAATTGGGCAACTCTACCGTTACCAACATTTTCTGACAGATCTTCGTCATGATGGGAATTTATCATCTCAAAGCTTATTTGTGACGGAAGATTTTTGGAAACGTAGTCAAGAAAGGGCACAAACCTGCAAGCTTTTAGTGACCAATCATGCCTATCTTGTAACCAGACTTGAAGATAATCCTGAATTTGTCAGCGACCGTTTATTGATTATTGATGAAGTTCAAAAGATTTTGTTAGCTCTAGAAAATCTGCTTCAAGAGACCTACTATATCCAGTCTATTATCGATTTGCTTGATAAGGCTTTACTGGAGGAGCAAAATAAGGTTCAGCAACGAATACTAGAAAGTATTCGCTTTGAGTGCTTCTACTTGATAGAACAATTTCAGTCTGGAAAATCTAGGAAAAATATCTTAGATTCTCTTGCCAATCTCCACCAGTATTTTTCAGAATTAGAAGTAGAAGGCTTTGAGGAGCTGGTTCGCTATTTTACAGCTGACCGAGACTACTGGCTTGAAGCAATTGAAACGAGTCAAAAGAAAATTCAAATTTCTTCTACGAAATCAGGACGTATTCTTCTATCTTCTTTAATACCTAATTCATGTCAAGTCTTGGGAGTGTCGGCTACTCTTGAGATTAGTCAGAGGGTTTCTTTGGCAGATCTTTTAGGCTATCCTGAAGCCAAATTTGTCAAGATTGAGGCTCGGGGAAAACAGGATCAAGAAGTGATCTTGGTCAAAGATTTCCCCTTGGTAACAGAAACCTCCTTAGAAGTCTACGCCAAAGAGGTAGCTGATTTGCTGATGGATGTTCGAGCTTTCCAGCAACCGATTTTAGTTCTCTTTACTGCTAAAGACATGCTTCTAGCAGTATCGAATTTACTTCCAGTTAGCCATCTGGCCCAGTATAAAAATGGGGATGTTCATCAACTGAAGAAACGCTTTGAAAAAGGTGAACAACAAATCCTGCTTGGTGCAGCAAGTTTCTGGGAGGGAGTTGATTTTTCAAGTCATCCTTTTGTGATTCAAGTTGTACCAAGACTTCCTTTCCAAAATCCTCAAGAGCCCTTGACGAAAAAGATTAATCAGGAACTGAATCAGGAAGGGAAAAATGCCTTTTATGATTATCAATTGCCAATGGCCATTATTCGTTTAAAACAGGCTTTAGGAAGAAGTATGAGACGCGAACACCAACGTTCCTTAACTCTTATTTTGGATAGGAGAATTGTCGGAAAGCGATATGGCAAACAAATTGTGACTTCTCTAGCAAAAGAAGCGACTGTTAAAACCGTCTCTAAATCCGAAGTTGATGAGGCTATTGATAAATTTTTAAATGAACTTTGATAAATAGTATTGTATGAAAGTATAAGGTTAGTATATATGAAACGTTCTCTCGACTCTAGAGTCGATTATAGTTTGCTCTTGCCAGTGTTTTTTCTACTGGTTATTGGCGTGGTGGCTATTTATATAGCCGTTAGTCATGATTATCCAAACAATATTTTGCCCATTTTAGGACAGCAGGTCGCCTGGATTGCCTTGGGACTTGTGATTGGTTTTGTGGTCATGCTCTTTAATACTGAATTTCTTTGGAAGGTGACACCCTTTCTATATATTTTAGGCTTGGGACTTATGGTTTTACCTATCGTCTTTTATAATCCAACCTTAGTTGCATCCACGGGTGCTAAAAACTGGATTTCAGTAAATGGCATCACCTTGTTCCAACCGTCAGAATTTATGAAGATATCCTATATCCTCATGTTGGCCCGTGTGATTGTCCAGTTTACAAAAAAACATAAGGAATGGAGACGCACAGTTCCGCTGGACTTCTTGTTGATTTTCTGGATGATTCTCTTTACCATTCCAGTCCTAGTTCTTTTGGCACTTCAAAGTGACTTAGGGACGGCTTTGGTTTTTGTAGCCATTTTCTCAGGAATCGTCTTGCTATCAGGAGTTTCTTGGAAAATTATTATCCCAGTATTTGTGACTGCTGTAACAGGAATTGCTGGTTTCTTAGCTATTTTTATCAGCAAGGACGGCCGGGCTTTTCTCCATCAACTGGGAATGCCGACCTACCAAATCAACCGTATTTTGGCTTGGCTCAATCCTTTTGACTTTGCCCAAACAACCACTTACCAACAGGCTCAAGGACAAATTGCCATTGGGAGCGGTGGCTTATTTGGTCAGGGGTTTAATGCTTCGAATCTGCTTATTCCAGTTCGAGAGTCGGATATGATTTTTACGGTCATTGCAGAAGATTTTGGCTTTATTGGCTCTGTCCTTGTTATCGCCCTTTATCTCATGCTGATTTACCGTATGTTGAAGATTACTCTTAGATCAAATAACCAGTTCTACACCTATATTTCCACAGGTTTGATTATGATGTTACTCTTCCATATCTTTGAGAATATCGGTGCCGTGACGGGCTTGCTTCCTTTGACTGGGATTCCCTTGCCTTTTATTTCGCAAGGAGGGTCGGCTATTATCAGTAATTTGATCGGTGTTGGCTTGCTTTTATCGATGAGTTATCAAACCAATCTAGCTGAAGAAAAGAGCGGAAAAGTCCCATTCAAGCGGAAAAAGGTTGTATTAAAACAAATCAAATAAGGAGAAAATCATGGTAAAAGTAGCAGTTATGTTAGCTCAGGGCTTTGAAGAAATTGAAGCTTTGACAGTTGTGGATGTTTTGCGTCGGGCAAATATCACTTGTGATATGGTTGGTTTTGAAGAGCAAGTGACGGGTTCGCATGCAATCCAAGTAAGTGCAGACCGTGTTTTTGATGGTGATTTATCAGACTATGACATGATTGTTCTTCCTGGCGGCATGCCTGGTTCTGCACATTTGCGGGACAATCAGGCCTTGATTCAAGAGTTGCAAAGCTTCGAGCAAGAAGGAAAAAAACTAGCAGCCATTTGTGCTGCGCCAATTGCCCTCAATCAAGCAGGGTTATTGAAAAACAAGCAGTACACTTGCTATGATGGCGTTCAAGAGCAAATCCTTGATGGTCAATATGTCAAGGAAACAGTAGTGGTAGATGGTCATTTGACAACCAGTCGAGGCCCCTCAACAGCCCTTGCCTTTGCCTACGAGTTGGTGGAGCAATTAGGAGGAGACGCAGAGAGTTTACGAGTTGGCATGCTCTATCAAGATGTCTTTGGTAAAAAACAGTAAAACGGGAGTCAAACTCTCGTTTTTTTATGTGGAAAACTCAGGGAAATCATCGCTTTTTTTACGAAAAAATGGTATAATGAAAGCTATGAAATATCACGATTACATCTGGGATTTAGGTGGAACTTTACTGGATAATTACGAAACTTCAACAGCTGCCTTTGTTGAAACATTGGCACTGTATGGTATCACACAAGACCATGACAGTGTCTATCAGGCTTTAAAAATTTCTACTGATTTTGCGATTGAGACATTCGCTCCCAACTTAGAGAATTTTTTAGAAAAGTACAAGAAAAATGAAGCCAGAGAACTTGAACACCCGATTTTATTTGATGGAGTTTCTGATTTATTGAAAGATATCTCAAATCAAGGTGGCCGTCATTTTTTGGTCTCTCATCGTAATGATCAGGTCTTGGAAATTTTAGAAAAAACCTCTATAGCAGCTTATTTTACAGAAGTGGTTACTTCTAACTCAGGCTTTAAGAGAAAACCAGATCCTGAGTCCATGATTTATTTAAGAGAAAAGTATCAGATTAGCTCTGGTCTTGTAATTGGTGATCGACCGATTGATATCGAAGCCGGGCAAGCTGCAGGACTAGCTACCCACTTGTTTACCAGTATCGTGAATTTAAGACAAGTATTAGACATGTAAGAAAAAGGAAAAAGATGACAGAAGAAATCAAAAATCTGCAGGCACAGGATTATGATGCCAGTCAAATTCAAGTTTTAGAGGGCTTAGAGGCTGTTCGTATGCGTCCAGGGATGTATATCGGGTCAACTTCAAAAGAAGGTCTTCACCATCTAGTCTGGGAAATTGTTGATAACTCAATTGATGAGGCCTTGGCAGGATTTGCCAGCCACATTCAAGTCTTCATTGAGCCAGATGATTCGATTACTGTTGTCGATGATGGGCGTGGTATCCCCGTCGATATTCAGGAAAAAACAGGTCGACCTGCCGTTGAGACTGTCTTTACTGTCCTTCATGCTGGAGGAAAGTTTGGCGGTGGCGGATATAAGGTCTCAGGTGGTCTTCACGGAGTGGGGTCTTCAGTAGTTAATGCTCTTTCCACTCAGTTAGATGTTCATGTCCACAAAAATGGTAAGATTCATTACCAAGAATACCGTCGTGGTCATGTTGTTGCAGACCTTGAGGTGGTTGGGGATACAGATAGAACTGGAACAACAGTTCACTTCACACCGGACCCAGAAATCTTCACTGAAACAACAACCTTTGATTTTGATAAATTAAATAAACGGATTCAAGAGTTAGCCTTTCTAAATCGCGGTCTTCAAATCTCTATCACTGATAAGCGTGAGGGGCTAGAACAAACTAAACATTATCATTATGAAGGTGGGATTGCTAGTTACGTTGAATATATCAATGAGAACAAGGATGTTATCTTTGATACACCAATCTACACCGATGGTGAGATGGATGATATCACAGTCGAAGTAGCTATGCAATACACAACTGGTTACCATGAAAACGTCATGAGTTTCGCCAACAATATTCATACCCATGAAGGTGGAACGCATGAACAAGGTTTCCGTACGGCACTAACTCGCGTTATCAACGATTATGCTCGTAAAAATAAGTTACTGAAAGACAATGAAGACAACCTAACAGGAGAAGATGTCCGAGAAGGATTAACTGCAGTTATCTCAGTTAAACACCCGAATCCACAGTTTGAAGGACAAACTAAGACCAAACTGGGGAACAGCGAAGTGGTCAAGATTACCAATCGCCTCTTCAGCGATGCCTTCTCTGATTTCCTCATGGAAAATCCACAGATTGCTAAACGCATCGTGGAAAAAGGGATTTTAGCTGCCAAGGCTCGTGTGGCTGCCAAGCGTGCGCGTGAAGTCACTCGTAAAAAATCTGGTTTGGAAATTTCCAACCTTCCAGGGAAATTAGCAGACTGTTCTTCTAACAATCCTGCGGAAACAGAACTCTTTATCGTCGAAGGAGACTCAGCGGGTGGATCAGCCAAATCTGGTCGTAACCGTGAGTTCCAGGCTATCCTTCCAATTCGTGGTAAAATCTTGAACGTTGAAAAAGCTAGCATGGATAAAATTCTTGCCAACGAAGAAATTCGTAGTCTTTTCACAGCGATGGGAACTGGATTTGGTGCAGAATTCGATGTTTCAAAAGCCCGTTACCAAAAGCTCGTTTTGATGACCGATGCCGATGTCGATGGAGCCCATATTCGTACTCTTCTTCTAACCTTGATTTATCGTTATATGAAACCAATACTAGAAGCTGGTTATGTTTATATTGCCCAACCACCAATTTATGGAGTCAAGGTTGGAAGCGAGATTAAAGAATATATCCAGCCAGGAGCGGATCAAGAAATTAAACTCCAAGAAGCCTTGGCCCGCCATAGTGAAGGACGTGCCAAACCAACCATTCAGCGTTATAAAGGTTTGGGTGAAATGGATGATCACCAGTTGTGGGAAACAACCATGGATCCCGAACATCGCTTAATGGCAAGAGTTTCTGTAGACGATGCTGCAGAAGCAGATAAAATCTTTGATATGTTGATGGGGGATCGAGTAGAGCCTCGTCGTGAATTTATCGAAGAAAATGCCGTCTATAGTACACTTGATGTCTAAAAAATCGGGAGAAGTAGTTCCCTTGGTCTAAAAAATATGATATAATCATTACGATTGTTTCAAGTTAAAAAGGAGTTTAATATGTCTGGTAGTCTAGTAGTATATCTTATAATTGCAATTGCAATTATATTGCTGATTTCATATGCTATAGCAATTTATGTACGGAAACGCAATGAAAGTAAATTAGCAATTTTAGAAGAGAAAAAAGAAGAGCTGTACAATCTTCCAGTTAATGATGAAGTTGAAGCTGTTAAAAATATGCACTTGATTGGACAAAGTCAAGTGACTTTCCGTGAATGGAACCAAAAATGGGTTGACCTATCTCTTAACTCTTTTGCCGATATCGAAAATAATCTTTTCGAGGCAGAAGGCTATAACAATTCATTCCGTTTTTTCAAGGCTAGTCATCAAATTGACCAAATCGAGAGCCAAATTACCTTGATTGAAGAAGATATTGCGGCAATTCGCAATGCCTTGGCAGATTTGGAGAAACAAGAATCTAAAAACAGCGGTCGTGTTCTTCATACCTTGGATTTGTTTGAAGAGTTACAACACAGAGTTGCTGATCATTCTGAAGAATATGGCCAAGGTTTATCTGAAATCGAAAAACAATTGGAAAATATCCAATCAGAGTTTTCTCAGTTTGTTACTTTAAATACTTCAGGTGACCCAGTAGAAGCTGCTGTAATTTTGGATAATGCTGAAAATCATATCTTGGCTTTGAGTCACATTGTTGACCGCCTGCCAGAGATTGTAAAAACATTATCTAAAGAGCTACCTGATCAATTGGAAGATTTGGAAGACGGTTACCGTAAGCTTTTAGACGCTAACTATCATTTTGCTGAAACGGATATTGAATCTCGCTTCCAATTGCTTTATGAAGCTTTGAAGAAAAACCACGAAAATATTGCACAATTAGAGTTGGATAATGCTGAGTATGAAAATACTCAAGTTCAAGAAGAAATCAATGCACTCTATGATATCTTTACACGAGAAATCGCCGCTCAAAAAGTAGTTGAAGGCTTAGTTGCAACCCTTCCTACATATTTGAAACACATGAAAGATAGTAATGCTGTTTTAGTGGAAGATATTCAACGATTGAGTAACAATTACCTACTATCTGAAACGGATGTTAGTCATGTTCATAGATTACAAGCTGAGTTAGAATCTTTAGAAGAATCTGTATTGGAACTAACTTCTGAACAAGAGGAACATTCTGAACCTTATTCATTGCTTGAAGATCGTTTGGAAAACTTACAAGCGACTTTGAAGGAAATTGAAGATGAACAAGTTGCGGTTAGTCAACGTCTTGCTCAGATTGAAAAAGATGATATCAATGCTCGCCAGAAGGCAAATGTTTATGTTAATCGTCTTCACACAATTAAGAGATATATGGAAAAACGCAATCTTCCAGGTATTCCTCAGAATTTCTTACAGTTGTTCTTTACAGCAAGTAACCATACTGAAGAGTTGATGGCTGAACTAGAAGAAGCTCGGGTCAATATCGAAGCTGTGAACCGGATGCTCGAAATTACAACAAATGATATGGACGCACTTGAAGAAGAAACCTATAATATTGTTCAATATGCAACATTGACAGAACAATTGCTACAGTATTCGAACCGTTACCGCTCATTTGATGAACGAATTCAAGAAGCCTTTAATGAATCATTAGAAATTTTTGAAAAAGAATTTGATTACCATGCTTCATTTGATAAGATTTCGCAAGCTTTGGAAGTTGCAGAACCAGGTGTAACCAACCGTTTTGTCACTTCATATGAAAAAACACGTGAGACGATTCGTTTCTAACATAATAAAAAAGATTTGGTTCTGCTTCTCACAGAAACAAATCTTTTTTATTTATTCATTGTTTTTAAAAATGCCCAGTTACCAATTGATCTTGAACCGTATTCTATCTCCATAAAGTCTAGTAGGACATAATCGTTTTTTTCGTAGAATGAGGCATTTCTTGCTGTGCTGGTAATGAAACCCAAGTGTTTACAGCCTTTTGATTTGACATAAGGTTCAATCCCTTGTGTCAGAAAAGTACTGCCAATTCCCTGTCCCTTACTTTCTATATCGACAGCTAAAGCCATCAAATACCAATCAAACTCTCCTGATTGTTCTAAGTGCTTTTTGGAACGTTTTACAAAGTCAAAGTATTTAAAAAGATTTCGTGGTCGAATGTAGCGAAAAATGTTTGTTCCACCATTTCGTAGATAGGATAGTATACAGAAATCCTTTTGTTGCAAAAGGGCAACTGCAAGTAATTCTCCATCTTGTTCCGCAACTAAACAGTTTCCTTTTTTAATATAGACTCTAGTAAGCAGAATTTGCAATGTTTCTACAAAAGCAGGATAGGAGTCAGGTTTCTTCAAATCGTCTTTTAAAATCGTTAAAAAAGGATAGTCAAGAAAGGAATTGGCTAATAATTTTCCAACTTTTTCGCTTTCTTCAATTCTTGCCTCTCTATATATGATGTCTCCCATGTTTCTCTCCTTAATTATCTATAAAATCTTGTATGATAAGATTTCAAGATAAAAAATTGGAGATGATCCAAAAAGCAAGTTAGAACCCAACTCTGTGCTATAAGGTTCAATAGCTTTCAAATCTCTCCAAGATTTTATTTGGTCGGAATTGAAATTCCAATTAATTTTTCTGAATAGAGGGTTTTGATATTGGCTTCATCAATAGAGTCCTTATCAATTTTACGTTTCAAGAAAAATTCTTGAATAGCTTCGATTTCAGGTTCGCGAATAGCGCGGTGTTTGTTTGAGATGAGGATTTCATAGTGAAGCGGAGCTTGGGTAAAAATAACATCGGTATTCCCAGCAGAATAGACCTCAACAAGGGTTGCATCTGTACTTTCTAGCTGGCTTTTAACAAGTTGCGAGTGTGAGTTTGTCGTATTGATTAGCTTCATAACATTTCCTCCGATTTTCTAATTCTATTATAGCACTTTTTGAATAAAGTAGCTTGATTTAGTCAATCTTATGCTGTTTTTTCCAAGATTCAATAGCCCATTTATGGCTACCACGTTTGAGATTTTCAATCGCCTTGTCAATAGGGAACCAGGCAATATGATTAAAGTCTTCTAGTGGCTTTTGCACTTCTTTGAAAGAAGTCGCTTCATAGAGGTAGGCAGGATTGTAGTAGTAGGTGTCACGGTGACGAGAGTAGAAATATTCGTCAGCTTGTCCGTAATAGGTACCAATCTCAGCTGTGAAGCCAAGCTCTTCAATCAATTCACGTTTTAGGGCTTCTTGATGATTTTCACCTGCTTCAATTTCGCCACCTGGTAAGAACCAAGCGCCATTAGGCGCTTGAACAAGAACAATTTGTTTTTGTTCAGCGTCAGGGATAACTGCATACACTCCATAGCGTGCAACATAGTCTGTATTTGCTTTTTTTTCTCCAAAAGTTGGGTTTGCCATTGCATTTTCCTCATTATCTAGTATTGTTATTATTATCTTAATGGACAAAGGCCGAGCTGTCAAGAACTTATAGTTATTTTTGTAAAAAGGAGCAGAAAATTTTCATTTTCTACTCCTTTTCTATAGGATTTATACTTCTTTTTCAGAAGTTTTTACTTCAGATTTTTTGGCAGACTTAATTTGAATCTTGCCCTTGCTGGTCATAACTGCCTTGAGGTCTTTTTCGCTTGGATTTTCAAGGTAGTAGTCAGTGATTGCGTCCTCAATATAGTCTTGAATAGTACGACGAAGTGGGCGTGCCCCCATTTTTGGATCATAACCGAGGTCAACTAATTTTTCCTTGACCTTGTCAGTTACATCTAAATGAATGTTGTTACTTGAAAGACGTTTGTTAACATCTGCTAGCATAAGCTCGACAATCTGAAGGAGGTTATCCTTGCTGAGAGCCTTAAATTCGATAATACCATCAAAACGGTTCATAAACTCTGGGCTAAAGAAGTTACCGAGTTCACCGAGAACAGAATTGGTACGTCCTTCTCTAGCAGCACCAAATCCAACGCTGGCTTCGGCCTTACCTGTACCTGCATTTGAGGTCATGATAATGATGGCATCCTTGAAGCTAACGGTACGTCCTTGCCCATCTGTCAAACGACCATCGTCCAAGACCTGGAGGAACATATGCATAACATCTGGATGGGCTTTCTCTACTTCATCCAAGAGAATAAGAGAATATGGATTACGGCGGACTTTTTCAGTTAATTGCCCAGCCTCATCGTAGCCAACATAACCTGGAGGGGCGCCGACCAACTTAGCTACACTGTGTTTTTCCATATATTCACTCATATCGAAGCGAATCATACTGTCAGCAGAACCAAAGAGTTCGATAGCTAGTTGTTTGGAAAGTTCTGTCTTACCGACGCCAGTTGGTCCGACGAAGAGGAAGCTTCCAATTGGACGGTTAGGCGTACCGAGACCGACACGGTTTCGGCGAATAGCTTTGGCTATCTTATCAACTGCATCGTCCTGTCCAATAACATGAGACTTGAGATCTTCGGCTAGATGGATGAGTTGAGATTGTTCTTTCTCTTTCAAATCGCCAACAGGGATATTGGTTTTCTGCTCGATAATGTGCTCAATGGTTTTCTCGCTGATGATAGGAGTATCCTGGTCTGTGACCTTTTTCTTTTGCATTTCCTTATACTTGGCAATCTGGTCGCGGAAGTAGGCGGCCTTCTCAAAATCTTCCTCTCGTGTAGCTTGAGATTTGAGATTTTCAGCCTCAATCAAGCGCTGATCAATGACTTTAGGGTCTACAAAATTCAAGGTCAAGTTCATCTTAGAACCAGCTTCATCTAGGAGGTCTATGGCCTTGTCAGGTAAGAAGCGATCTTGGATGTAGCGATTGGAAAGAGTTGCAGCTGCTTCAATTGCAGCATCGGTATACTGAACGTGGTGGTAGTCTTCGTATTTCTTTTGAATGCCTTTGAGGATAGTGATTGTTTCTTCCACGGTTGGTTCATCGACTTTGACAGGCTGCATACGACGCTCTAGAGCTGCATCCTTTTCAATGATGCGGTATTCATTGAGGGTAGTTGCACCGACCAGTTGCAGTTCACCACGAGCAAGGGCTGGCTTGAGGATATTTCCTGCATCCATATTGCCATCGCCCGCAGCCCCCGCACCAACAATTTCATGGATTTCATCGATAAAGAGGATGATGTCCTCACGTTTGCGAATTTCTTCCATGAGTTTTTGCATGCGTTCTTCAAATTGTCCACGGATACCCGTTCCTTGAACTAGGCTAACCACATCCAGACGGATGACTTGTTTACCTTGTAGTTTATGTGGAACATCGCCATCAACGATTTTCTGAGCTAGACCTTCGACAACGGCAGTTTTTCCGACACCTGGTTCACCGATAAGAACAGGATTATTCTTGGTTCTGCGATTGAGAATTTCGATGACACGGATAATCTCATCGTCGCGTCCAATAACGGGATCTATATCTCCACGACGGGCAATTTCAGTTACGTTGATACCAAATTCTTCTAGCAGGCCTTTTTCTTGGCTTGGAGGCGGAGTTTGAGCAGGTCCACGATTTTGGGAACCATAACCGCCATTTCCACCGTAACCTCCACCTGATTGGGTTGGGGGAGTCGGAGGAGTGTTGTTAGAAGGTCTAAAATTGTTTAGGTCATTGAAGAAATCACCAAAAGGATCAAAGTCACGATTGTTCAAATCTGTCATACCTTTGAAGAGACTATTATTAGGATCTGTTTTGATAATCTTATAGCAGTTTTGACAGAGGTCAATTTGTTTTTGCTTTCCATTAAGATTGGTATAAAGATGAATTGTTGAGTCGTTTATTTTACAGTTTTGACAAAGCATACATCTACCTCATTTCTTTCTTTAGGCTGACCCGTTTAAAGGTCAAAAATAGTCAAATTTCTATACTCTCATTATAACAGGATTGGGGTGTAAAGCAAGTAAAAAGATTGCAGCTTTGAGAAGTTGTTACAATGAAAATTTTTGAGATTTTAGGGAATAAAAAAATCCTATTTGTGAGACAAAAAGGATTTTGGTTAGACATGCAGGGTGTAATCCCAGCTTGTTTTGTATTAGTAAAGGAGTTCGTAAATCTCCATTGCAATCAAGTCAATGCTGTCAAACGTATAAGTTTCGCGAGCTTCTACATCACGAAGGGTAAAGATTGATCCGTTTTCTTCGTCGTGGCTGTATGCAACTTCTGCAACAACAACTCCTTCGCGTTCAAAATTACGTTTTAAATTTCCGCCGTCTTTTGCCATTGCTTCAAGGCGGTTGATGATTCTAACCAAATGTGATTCCATTTTGATTCTCCTTCATTTCTTATCGTTACTATTTTACCATAAAGAAGGTCAACTTGCCTAGAAAAAACTAAGATTTCTCGCTAATTCTACCAGCTTAAAGATTTTTTGAATAAATTAGACAAAAGATTTGAATTTTAATTCAATTCATGTTATAATCATACAGTATTCTATTTTAGAAAGCAGTGAGACTATGAATTTTTCTTTTTTACCAAAGTATTTACCTTATTTTAACTATGGGGCTGTTGTGACGGTTCTCATTTCTATCTGCGTTGTCTTTTTTGGGACTATTTTGGGTGTTGTCTTGGCTTTTGGGCAACGTTCAAAGTTTAAACCGCTTGTTTGGCTTGCCAACTTGTACGTTTGGATTTTCCGTGGGACACCGATGATGGTTCAGATTATGATTGCCTTTGCTCTTATGCATATCAATGCTCCGACTATTCAGATCGGGATTTTGGGTGTTGATCTTTCTCGTCTGATTCCAGGGATTTTGATTATCTCAATGAACAGTGGTGCTTATGTTTCTGAGACTGTTCGGGCTGGGATTAATGCGGTTCCAAAAGGTCAACTAGAGGCGGCCTATTCTTTAGGGATCCGTCCTAAAAATGCGATGCGCTATGTGATTTTGCCACAAGCTATCAAAAATATCTTGCCAGCATTGGGAAACGAATTTATCACTATTATCAAGGATAGTTCTCTCTTATCAGCTATTGGTGTCATGGAGTTGTGGAATGGGGCTACAACAGTTTCTACAACAACCTATCTACCTTTAACACCACTTTTATTTGCAGCCTTTTATTACTTGATTATGACTTCTATTTTGACAGTAGCCTTGAAAGCTTTTGAAAAACGTATGGGACAAGGAGATAAGAAATAATGACAGAAACCTTGATAAAAATTGAAAATTTACATAAATCATTTGGAAAGAATGAAGTATTGAAGGGCATCAACCTCGAGATTAAACGTGGAGAAGTTGTCGTTATCATCGGTCCTTCGGGGAGCGGGAAATCTACCTTGCTTCGTTCTATGAATTTGTTGGAAGAAGCAACCAATGGGAAGGTTATCTTTGAGGGAGTTGATATTACGGACAAGAAGAATGACCTGTTTGCTATGCGTGAGAAGATGGGCATGGTCTTCCAACAATTTAATCTCTTTCCTAATATGACTGTGATGGAAAATATCACCTTGTCTCCTATCAAGACCAAAGGTGAAAGTAAGGCTGTTGCTGAGAAGAGAGCCCAAGAGCTTTTGGAAAAAGTTGGTTTGCCAGATAAAGCAGATGCTTATCCACAGAGTCTGTCGGGCGGGCAGCAACAACGGATTGCCATCGCGCGTGGGTTGGCTATGGAACCTGATGTTTTGCTCTTTGACGAGCCAACTTCAGCCCTGGACCCTGAAATGGTAGGTGAGGTGTTGGCTGTTATGCAAGACCTTGCCAAGTCAGGGATGACTATGGTTATTGTAACTCATGAAATGGGATTTGCCCGTGAGGTTGCAGACCGTGTCATCTTTATGGCAGACGGTGTGGTTGTTGAAGATGGAACACCTGAACAGATTTTTGAACAAACCCAAGAACAACGGACTAAAGACTTCTTGAGTAAGGTTTTATAAGTTAGTTTTGTGGAGCTATTTGTAGCTAACTTTACATATAAAGTATAGATTAATGAAAAGCTCGACTAGAGCTTTTTCTTATAGTTTGAAACTATAGGATAGCCTAGGAAAGAAGTGTTAGAGGGGACCAACAGTTTTTGGTATAATGGAAGATATTTGAAAGAAAAGAGAAGTGATATGACACAGATTATTGATGGGAAGGCTCTAGCAGCTAAGTTACAAGGACAGCTGGCTGAAAAGACTGCAAGATTAAAGGAAGAAACGGGGCTAGTACCTGGTTTGGTAGTGATTTTGGTTGGGGACAACCCTGCCAGCCAAGTCTACGTTCGTAACAAGGAGAGGTCAGCCCTTGCAGCTGGTTTCCGTAGTGAAGTTGTGCGAGTTCCAGATACTATTACTCAAGAGGAATTGTTAGACTTGATTGCCAAATACAATCAAGATTCAGCTTGGCATGGGATTTTGGTCCAGTTACCTTTACCAAAACATATCAATGAAGAGGCAGTTTTATTAGCCATTGACCCCGAAAAAGATGTGGATGGTTTCCATCCCCTAAACATGGGTCGCCTCTGGTCTGGTCATCCAGTTATGATTCCTTCGACACCTGCAGGAATTATGGAGATGTTTCATGAATATGGGATTGATCTAGAAGGTAAAAATGCGGTCGTCATCGGTCGTTCAAATATCGTTGGAAAACCCATGGCCCAGCTTCTTTTGGCCAAGAATGCAACAGTGACCTTGACTCACTCACGGACTCATAATCTTGCTAAGGTGGCTGCAAAAGCGGATATTCTTGTGGTCGCAATTGGTCGTGCTAAGTTTGTGACTGCTGATTTTGTGAAACCAGGTGCGGTTGTCATCGATGTCGGGATGAACCGCTATAAAAATGGTAAGCTCTGTGGGGATGTGGATTATGAGGCAGTTGCCCCACTTGCTAGCCATATTACGCCAGTTCCTGGAGGTGTAGGTCCTATGACCATTACTATGCTGATGGAGCAAACTTATCAAGCAGCACTCCGGACATTGGAGAGAAAATTTTAAAAGTAAGTTTATAAAAGGAGGTATGCGCTTCCTTTTTGTTGTATAATGGAGTGAGGTGATTAGATGATTTTAAAAATTTATAATGGAGAATATAGTTTACAATGGGATAGAATATACTACTTAGCACTAATTGATTATCCAAATATTCAAGAGTGGGAATTAGAAAAAATTGCTAAATTTATAGCTTACGAAAAACTTCATAGACGTCAAACAAGTATTGAGTGTGCTGATTCTTGTTTAAAAAAAGAAATTTTAGATTACATCTGTCAGCATCCCTTTCTGCCACCATTTACCCCTACAGATAAAAGAGTAGCCTCGACTTATGATCTACATAAGAGGTTAGTGACTTCAGACTACTGTAGTCATACTACGACTATAGATGTAGCGATTTCTATCTTTAAAACAGGTCAGATTTTATCTGCTGTGAAAGCCTTTGGGCGAGATGCTGAGGAGTTGGTTTTGGATAGTAGAAATGCTGCATCGGATCCGATAGATTATTTTGACTATGTCATGTTAGGGTGGTCAAATACAAGTTCTGGTTATCGATTAGCGATGGAGCGTTTGTTAGGACGGGCACCGTCTGAGGAGGAATTGCAAGAAAAGTTCATTCCTGGCGTTAGTTTTCATTTTCTGTATGAAGAATTAATTCAAGCACCAGGTTATATGTTTGATGGCTACCATGTTGCAAAAATTAAGGACATGTTGAATTTATTTAGTGAGTTGTATATTTGCATTATTCCAACTCATAATAAGAGCCAATTTGAAAATATTATTCCAACTAAAATACAAGATAGGGTGCATTATCTTGACTATGCTGGAGAAGACTTAGAAAAGTGGACTAAGAAAGTCTATCAAGTTGTTTTAAAAAAATCAGATAAAGGATAGTTGAGGAAAAAAGATGAAAGTGATTGATCAAACCTTACTAGAAAAAGTCATTATTGAACGTTCTCGTACCAGTCATAAAGGAGACTATGGTTGTTTGCTGTTGCTGGGTGGGACTTATCCTTATGGTGGTGCTATCATCATGGCTACTTTGGCAGCTGTTAAAAGTGGAGCTGGTTTGGTGTCTGTTGGAACAGATAGGGAAAATATCTCGGCTTTGCACAGTCATTTACCTGAGGCTATGGCCTTTTCTCTTCAAGACCAGCAATTGTTAAAAGAGCAATTGGAGAAGGCAGAAGTTGTTTTGCTGGGACCTGGTTTACGAGACGATGCTTTTGGAGAAGATCTAGTCAAACAGGTCTTTGCTAGCTTAAAAAAGAATCAGATTTTGATTGTAGACGGAGGGGCCTTAACCATCCTTGCTAGGACAAGTTTGTCGTTTCCATCTAACCAGCTTATCTTAACTCCTCACCAAAAAGAATGGGAAAAGCTGTCTGGAATTACGATTAAAAAGCAAAACGAAGATACAACAGCTAGTGCCCTGACTTCTTTCCCTCAAGGAACAATTTTGGTAGAAAAAGGTCCAGCTACTCGTATTTGGCAAGCTGGCCAATCTGATTATTACCAGTTACAGGTTGGCGGTCCCTATCAGGCGACTGGGGGAATGGGAGATACTCTTGCTGGAATGATTGCAGGATTTGCAGGCCAATTCCGACAGGCCAGTCTCTACGAACGTGTGGCAGTAGCAACCCATCTTCATTCAGCCATAGCCCAAGAACTATCTCAAGAACATTATGTGGTCTTGCCGACGGAAATTAGCAGTCATCTTCCCAAAATAATGAAAAAAATATCTCAAAAAGGCACCTGATTGTTTCAGGCGCCTTTATATCTTTTAGAAAAATCCTTTAATCTTTCCAACGAGGCCATCTAGACCTTCAGAACCAGAAATCAACTGTTGAGCTTGAGAGAAGTATTCTCCAAGCTGTTCTTGATTTTCTGCAACAAATGTTTTTGCAGCTTCGAAATCTTTTGTTTCAATTAACTCTTTTACTTGATTAAACAAATCTAATGGATTCATCCTATTTCTCCTTTTCTGTACTTACCTATTTAATCATCTTTATGATAAAAAATCAACTTTAATTTTTAAAGAGCTTTCGAAATCTAGATTTAGGAATTTTTGATCTGTATACAAGCATGGAGAAAGAAAATTAGAAATCATAGATAAAAATGTTCGGTTTTTTTCAGTGTATCCATGAAATAAAAAGTGATACATGTTATAATAAAGTTAGCTCTTTAATGGAGGTGTTTGAGTGGAAAATCTGAAAAAAATGGCAGGTATCAAGGCTGCTGAGTTTGTCAAGGATGGTATGGTTGTCGGACTTGGAACGGGTTCTACTGCCTATTATTTTGTCGAAGAAATCGGTCGTCGTATCAAGGAAGAAGGGTTGCAGATTACAGCTGTAACGACTTCTAGTGTGACTAGTAAACAGGCTGAAGGGCTTAATATCCCACTCAAGTCTATTGACCAAGTAGACTTTGTCGATGTGACAGTCGACGGGGCGGATGAAGTGGATAATCAGTTTAATGGAATCAAAGGTGGTGGTGGTGCCCTTCTGATGGAGAAGGTTGTTGCAACGCCCTCAAAAGACTACATTTGGGTAGTGGATGAAAGCAAGCTAGTCGAGAAACTGGGTGCTTTTAAATTGCCAGTAGAAGTGGTTCAGTATGGCGCAGAACAGGTCTTTCGTCGTTTTGAGCGAGCTGGCTACAAACCAAGTTTCCGCGAAAAAGACGGCCAACGTTTTGTGACCGATATGCAGAATTTTATCATTGACCTTGCCTTGGATGTCATTGAAGATCCAATTACTTTCGGACAAGAATTGGACCATGTCGTTGGCGTCGTGGAGCACGGCTTATTCAATCAAATGGTGGATAAGGTCATCGTTGCTGGACGAGACGGGGTTCAGATTTTAACTTCAACAAAAGCAAGATAACTAAAAGAATAAGGAGATACACTATGTCAAAATTTAATCGTATTCACTTGGTGGTACTAGATTCTGTAGGAATCGGTGCTGCACCAGATGCTAATAACTTTGTCAATGCAGGAGTTCCAGATGGAGCTTCTGACACATTAGGACACATTTCAAAAGCAGTTGGTTTGAATGTCCCAAACATGGCTAAAATTGGTCTGGGAAATATTCCTCGTGAAACTCCTCTTAAGACTGTACCTGCAGAAAGCAATCCAACTGGATATGCAACAAAATTAGAGGAAGTATCCCTTGGTAAGGATACCATGACTGGACACTGGGAAATCATGGGACTCAACATTACTGAGCCTTTCGATACTTTCTGGAATGGATTCCCAGAAGAAATCCTGACAAAAATCGAAGAATTTTCAGGACGCAAGGTTATTCGTGAAGCTAACAAACCTTACTCAGGAACGGCTGTTATCGATGATTTTGGACCACGTCAAATGGAAACTGGGGAGTTGATTATCTATACTTCAGCTGACCCGGTCTTGCAAATTGCTGCCCACGAAGATATTATTCCTTTGGACGAATTGTACCGTATCTGTGAATACGCTCGTTCAATTACACTTGAACGTCCTGCCCTTCTAGGTCGTATCATTGCTCGCCCTTATGTAGGTGAACCAGGTAACTTCACTCGTACAGCCAACCGTCGTGACTTAGCCGTTTCTCCATTTGCACCGACTGTTTTGGATAAATTGAATGAGGCTGGTATCGATACTTATGCTGTTGGTAAAATCAATGATATCTTTAACGGTGCTGGTATCAACCATGATATGGGTCACAACAAGTCAAATAGTCATGGAATTGATACACTATTGAAGACCATGGGCCTTGCTGAGTTTGAAAAAGGATTCTCATTCACAAACTTGGTTGACTTTGATGCCCTTTACGGCCACCGCCGCAATGCTCATGGTTACCGTGATTGCTTGCATGAGTTTGATGAACGCTTGCCTGAAATTATAGCAGCCATGCGAGAGAACGACCTTCTCTTGATTACAGCGGACCATGGAAATGACCCAACCTATGCAGGAACAGACCACACTCGCGAATATATTCCATTGTTGGCCTATAGCCCTGCCTTTAAAGGAAATGGTCTCATTCCTGTCGGACATTTTGCAGATATCTCAGCGACTGTTGCCGATAACTTTGATGTGGAAACTGCCATGATTGGGGAAAGTTTCTTAGATAAATTGGTATAAGATGACGCGTTATGCTTTGCTGGTTAGAGGCATCAATGTTGGTGGCAAAAATAAAGTTGTCATGGCGCAACTTCGTCAAGAATTGACAGAGTTGGGACTGGAAAAAGTTGAAACCTACATCAACAGTGGCAATATTTTCTTTACTTCGACAGTTCCCAAGGACCGATTAGTTGAAAAGTTAGAGGATTTCTTTGCAGTCCATTATCCATTTATTCAGAGCTTTTCTTTACTAAGTCAGGAAGATTATGAAGAAGAGCTGAAGAATCTGCCAGATTGGTGGACCAAAGATTTGGCACGAAAGGATATCCTCTTTTACACGGAGGGATTGGATGTGGCTAAAGTCATTGAGACAGTTGAAAGTTTGGAATTGAAAGATGAAATCGTTCATTTTGGAAGACTTGGGATTTTCTGGGGGAAATTCTCTGAGGAATCCTACTATGCAACTGCCTATCATAAGTACTTGCTCAAGATGCCTTTTTATCGCAACATCACCATTCGCAATGCCAAAACCTTTGACAAAATCGGTCAAATGCTTAAAACTAATAAAGGAGACACACAATGACATTTTTAAACAAAATCAATGAAACAGCTGCTTTCCTGAAAGAAAAGGGTGTTCAAGCGCCTGAGTTTGGTCTAATCCTTGGATCAGGACTTGGAGAATTGGCAGAAGAAATCGAAAATCCAGTTGTAGTAGACTATGCAGACATTCCAAACTGGGGCCGCTCAACAGTAGTCGGTCACGCTGGTAAATTGGTATATGGTGAACTTGCAGGTCGCAAGGTCTTAGCTCTTCAAGGGCGTTTCCATTTCTACGAAGGAAATCCTCTGGAAGTTGTGACTTTCCCAGTTCGTGTCATGAAAGTTCTTGGATGTGAAGGTGTCATTGTAACCAATGCTGCTGGTGGTATTGGATATGGGCCTGGTACTTTGATGGCTATTTCAGACCATATCAATATGACGGGGCAAAACCCATTGATGGGTGAAAACTTGGATGACTTTGGTCCACGTTTCCCAGATATGTCTAAAGCCTACACTCCAGAATATCGTGCTACTGCCCATGAAGTGGCCAAGAAACTTGGCATCAAGCTTGATGAAGGTGTCTATATTGGTGTAACAGGTCCGACTTATGAAACTCCAGCAGAAATCCGTGCTTATAAGACACTGGGAGCAGATGCAGTTGGTATGTCGACTGTTCCTGAAGTTATTGTGGCAGCCCACTCAGGCTTGAAAGTTCTCGGTATTTCATGTATTACTAACTTTGCAGCTGGATTCCAAGAAGAACTCAACCACGAAGAAGTTGTAGAAGTGACTGAACGTGTTAAAGGCGACTTCAAAGGCTTGCTTAAAGCGATTCTTGCTGAATTGTAATCATGTTAATAGAATTGAGGAGTATTTTTCGAAAAATCCCTTATAATTTTAGATTATTCATAGCAGTAATTCTGCAAGGAATAGTTTCAGGTTTATCTGGTATATTTCTCCATTATCTTTTAGAGATGGTGGAGGAGCTAGCTTTTGGTCGGTCAGAGCATCATACTGGATTTTTGACAGATGGAGTTTCCTCCTCACAGATAGGACTAAGTTTAATGATCGTGGGTCTTGCTTCATCCTTGGTCTGGTATTTCTTGCAAAAAGGGTCTAAGATTTATTCCATCAAAGCTCAGATGAAGGATGAGACTTCACAATACAAGCTTCATTTTCTAAAACAGCTATTTCATTCAATTTGGCAGATCATTGCAGTTGGAGGGGGAGCCCCTATTGGCAAAGAAGCTGCACCACGAGAGATTGGAACTCTATTTGCAGGGCCAATTGGAAAAAAATGTTTTCTCTCTAAGAAGGATCAAATCTTTCTCCTTGCTTGTGGTGCTGGTGCTGGTTTAGCGGCTGTTTATCAGGTTCCATTAACAAGTGTCTTCTTTGTTTTTGAAACCCTAGGAATTGCTCTATCTATTAAACGATTTGTCTTAGTCGGTTTGACTACCTATGTTTCAACCTATATGGCAGGCTTGGTTATTTCAGATCAGGCTCTCTACCAGATTCCAGCTATCACATGGTCATTAAAGGAAATATGGATTATTCCCTTATTACTTCTTTTCTTAACCCCTCTGGCTTGGCTTTTTGGTCGCTTAAGTAAGGCAGCGTCTTCAAACAGGATAAAAGATAAACGAGTACTTCTCACATTGCCTACAACTTTTCTTTTTCTTGCTGGGTTGGCAAGTTATTTTCCACATCTACTTGGAAATGGACGTATGATGGCTCAGGAAGTATTGAATGGTAGCAATGGCAAAACAGTATTCCTCTTGTTTATCCTAAAAGCACTGGTCGTTCTTATTACTCTGTGGGCAGGGGCCTATGGTGGTACCCTTACGCCATCTTTTGCCTTGGGGATGGCTGGAGCTGCTCTCTTGGGCATGATTCTAGGTTTGGACAGTCAGCCAACCGTTTTACTTTTGGGTTCTGTTTGCTTTTTATCTGTGACCTTGAGGGCTCCCTGGTCTGCAACTGGATTAGTAATAGGCTTCACTGGGCTAGGTATAGAATCTCTTCCATATCTCTTAGTAACAGCTTTCCTAGCTTATGGTTTTGCAAAAGTGTTAGATTGCTTTCCTTGGGCTAGCATACTGTGTCAGAAGTCAAAGAGTAAAGTAATTAGGTAGGAAATGCCCATTTCTTCTAGTCAATGATTTGATTTAAAATATTAAAAAAACTCTCAATTTATTTATAACTGTTTTAAATAAAAATGAAGTAGGCTTATCGGAGTCATGGTTGAATCCGATTTTTCCTAGCTATGAAATATAAAAATAAAAAAAAAGAAAAGTAGAGCGAGATGTTCTGATTTGAACACGAGCGGAAAACTTTTCTAAAAACTCAGAAGAAAAAGGGAGTTCGGGTTTGAATTGAATCTGGGCTAATCTTCTCAATATCATCAAAATTAAGAAAGAAAGGAATTGAACCCACCCTAAAAGCAGTGGGAAAAAGATAGTTGGCCTAGCGAGCATCGCTCACTGCACCCAACTCCTATTTTCCCTTTGCTTTTTGACGGGTTTGGTATCTTTCTGATTATAAATTTTAGAATAAAGAAAGGATGGGTTAACTGTATTCATTGAACTGAATACGGGCGGAGAACTGTGTAAAAAAGATAAACTGTCTAGCATCTGAGATGCTTCGTCAGTTTCCTATTTTTACTTTGTTCTCTGTTGCCCTTTATATCTTAACTATGTCTATCCATATTGCTGCTCAGCAGGGTGAAATTGCTGATAAAATTCTTCTTCCTGGGGATCCTCTTCGTGCTAAGTTTATTGCGGAGAATTTCCTTGAAGATGCTGTTTGTTTTAACGAAGTGCGTAACATGTTTGGTTACACTGGTACTTACAAGGGCCACCGTGTATCCGTCATGGGAACTGGGATGGGGATACCATCTATTTCGATTTATGCGCGTGAGTTAATTGTTGACTACGGTGTGAAGAAATTGATCCGTGTGGGAACTGCGGGTTCTTTGAATGAAGATGTTCACGTTCGTGAATTAGTTTTGGCGCAGGCGGCTGCAACTAACTCAAACATCGTCCGTAATGACTGGCCACAGTACGATTTCCCACAAATCGCTAGCTTTGATTTGCTGGATAAGGCCTACCATATCGCCAAAAAATTTGGTATGACAACCCACGTTGGGAACGTTTTATCATCTGATGTCTTTTATTCAAACTACTTTGAAAAGAACATTGAGCTTGGTAAATGGGGAGTCAAGGCTGTGGAAATGGAAGCTGCAGCTCTTTACTATTTGGCTGCCCAGCACCATGTTGATGCGCTTGCTATCATGACCATCTCTGATAGCTTGGTCAATCCAGATGAAGACACGACTGCAGAAGAACGCCAAAATACCTTCACCGATATGATGAAGGTTGGATTAGAAACCTTGATTGCAGAATAATTATAGCCAAAAAGGAAGCCCTTCTTTATGAATTGGAGGACTTCCTTTTCTTGTCCAGAAATTGATCTATCTCTTTTTGTGATCTGAGGATGACCACTTTATCTGGATAGTTTTTTTGAATCCACTTGTAGCGTTCCTTAGCGGATTTGCTCCGTCCATCCCAGAGAATCCATCTGATAAACTCCCAATTAAATTGTTCTTGACAACCAACTGCCATACTTTCTCTGACCTTGCCTCGGTATTTGAGGTATCGTTTAAAGGCTCTAAAGAGACAGGTCAATGGCGAAAAATTAAGAAAGATGATTTGGTCAGCATCCTGCATTCTTTCCTCATAGAAACACCAAGAATAATTTCCATCAATAACCCAAGCTTCATGCTTGGTGAGAAAGTTTTTCATCTCGGTCAACATCCATTCGCGATCACTGTCTTGCCAACCGGGTTGAAATTGGAGTGTGTCCATGTGAAGTTTTGGGATGGAGTAGCAGTGAGACAACTTTTCGGCTAGAGTTGACTTACCAGCACCAGAATATCCGATAATAGCGATTTTCATTTTCTACCTTTTCCAATTTGGAGACAAAAAACAGCCTCTATGGACTGTTTCTTATTTAGCAAGTTTAGATGAAAGACGAGCTTTATCGCGGCTTGCTTTGTTTTTGTGAATCAAACCTTTAGTTTCTGCTTTATCGATAGCTGAGCTAGCAGCACGGAAAAGTTCTTCAGATGGGTTTGCTTCAAAAGCTTTGATAGCAGTACGCATAGCTGATTTTTGAGCTGAGTTCTTTTCGTTTTGTTTAACGTTCAATTCAGCGCGTTTGATAGCTGATTTAATGTTTGCCAA
>ERZ1036435.69-NODE-69-length-95720-cov-11.319971_pt1 | contig 95720 bp, 49 predicted proteins | sample MGYA00514223_ERZ1036435 | MGnify/ENA primary metagenome ERZ1036435 (study PRJEB33795, sample SAMN09464927) | human gut metagenome | host: Homo sapiens | place: USA: Stanford, California | collected 2016-08 | study: EMG produced TPA metagenomics assembly of the...
CCCCCGCCTCGTCCCCTGCCATCACTTGCCATAATAGAATGTGGGGGTGGGTGTACGGATGTTAGTACAACCCCTCCTTCTCTCAACTCTCCACGGCTCGGCCACGTGAAACGCTGTCTTGCCAAACGTGTACTGGTGGGTGTAACCCACCAGTACACCACATAGGGGATGAACCGTTCGCGTTTTGAGAGAGAGAAAACCGGAAAAACTCGAAACTGGCAGCTAAAGCCGGTGCGGTACTTATGACGTATTTGTTCCGAGCCGTGTTGGACCCAATTCCCATCTCCCAATTCCCACTTGCAAGAGGAACAAGACAACTGTAACGATGGATTTTTCAAAACCACGAACATTAACTACTATGGGATTCACATACACCGTTCGATGGAGGGGGACTGAAATTGCTTTGAATTACTTGCAATTTAGAGGAATCCCACCTTATTTCTAAATCGATATCACCTAACTCTTAAACTTCTGCGATGAGCATCGATCAGCATTGAAAAACTTTTGAAAAACTTTTGGAAAAAAAATTGTTATCCTGATTGTCATCTGCATTTCTTCCAATTGATTCTTATAAAATCAGTTATGAAATCAGTTTACAACAACAGATAAATTTTTTAATTTTATGCCCTTATTTTCAAACCCCATCTTTTATTTATTCCAATTTGTTCTCTCTTATCTTTTAAATTAGACAGTTTAAATAAATTATACAAAATACTAAACAACAATGGTTCATTTAGGTCCAAAAAAGCCACCTGCTAGAAAGGGTTCTATGGTTGACATGCCAAAGGATCTTCTTGATGAGATCAAGAAGTTCGAGGACATGTTCTCCGTTGACGCTGCCACTTTGCAAAAAGTCACCAAGCACTTCATCAGCGAATTGTCCAAGGGTTTGTCCAAGGAAGGTGGTAACATCCCTATGATCCCAGCCTGGGTTATGGAAAACCCAACTGGTAAGGAGAAAGGTGACTTCTTGGCCATTGACTTGGGTGGTACCAACTTGAGAGTTGTCCTAGTCAAGCTAGGTGGTGACCGTACTTTCGACACCACTCAGTCCAAGTACAAGTTGCCTGGTCCTATGAGAACCACCAAGGACCCAGAAGAAATCTGGAGCTTCATCGCTGATTCCTTGGAGACCTTCATCAAGGAGCAATTCCCAGAAGGTTGCAACGAGACTCTGCCATTGGGTTTCACTTTCTCCTTCCCAGCTTCCCAGGACAAGATCAACCAAGGTGTCTTGCAAAGATGGACCAAGGGTTTCGACATCCCAAACATTGAAGGCCACGATGTTATCCCAATGTTGCAAAAGCAAATCGAAAAGAGAAACTTGCCAATTGACATCGTCGCTTTGATCAACGACACTACCGGTACTTTGGTTGCCTCCTTGTACACCGATGGTGAAACCAAGATGGGTGTCATCTTCGGTACCGGTGTCAACGGTGCTTACTACGATGTCGTCTCTGACATTCCAAAGCTGGAAGGTAAGCTTGCCGACGATATCCCATCTTCTTCCTTGATGGCCATCAACTGTGAGTACGGTTCCTTCGACAACGAACACGTCGTCTTGCCAAGAAACAAGTACGATATCGCCATCGATGAAGAATCCCCAAGACCAGGTCAACAAACTTTCGAAAAGATGTCCTCCGGTTACTACTTGGGTGAACTGCTACGTCTAGCCCTTTTGGACCTATACAACCAAGGTTTGATCTTCAAGGGCCAAGACGTCCAAAAGTTGAAGGAAGCCTACATCATGGACACTTCTTACCCATCCAGAATCGAAGACGATCCTTTCGAAAACTTGGAAGATACTGACGAATTGTTCCAAGCTGACTTGGGTATCCAAACTACTGTCCAAGAACGTAAGTTGATCAGACGCCTGTGTGAATTGATCGGTACCAGATCTGCTAGATTGTCCGTCTGTGGTATCGCTGCCATCTGTCAAAAGAGAGGCTACGAAACCGCCCACATTGCTGCTGACGGTTCCGTCTTCAACAAGTACCCAGGCTTCCAACAAAGAGCTGCCGAAGGTTTGAGAGACATTTACGGCTGGAAGGAAGACAAGCCACAAAACTACCCAATTGTCATCGTCGCTGCCGAGGATGGTTCTGGTGCTGGTGCCGCTATTATTGCTGCCTTGGCCCAAAAGAGAATCGCTGAAGGTAAGTCTTTGGGTGTTATTGGTGCTTAAGTACTTTTTTGAAATGTTGCACTTTTTACAATAATTTAAAAGTCTGAATCATCAATAGTGTTTACTTTGCTAAAAAAGAAAATCCAATAAGATTCTCAATGCCATTGGAATTAGATTTCATTCTGTGAAACCTGTTTCATGGTACTTCTAATGTGTTATGTTTAACGCCATTATGTTGTGCTTTCCAAAAGCTATGATAAATATATGATAAACCTTTGATAAACTAGGATACACTATATAAAAATTTCTTATATTTTATATGTTTCTTTTCAGAAAAATGAAGTTAAATCTTTTTCTTTAAACGCCTTCCGTTATTTTCATTTTTTTCCATAATTTCTATTAATTGACCTATGTTCATTTTTGAGTCACCTAGAAAGTGAAATGATTTAACCAACTAATTAGCAGGCTAACAGTGACTGGTCCGACATCCTATTGTAGATCTATATCAGAGCCCAGAAATGCCAATTCAGTTTGAATATCTCTGCTTAGCTCCACAAAGTTTTTGTCTTCCATGTCTGAGTCAAAGTCATTGGATTGAGAACTTGGAAATATTCTGTGCCCTTTATGATTTGAGACGTCATTTTTAATCGTATTCATGTCTGCTGTGCTAAACGATTTACCCTCATAAGGTGCATCCCAGTGTGTTTGCTTGTAAAATTGTTTTGACTTATTATGATACGGATGTTGTTTAAAATTTTTACTAGCAATACCATCAAAGTTATTCACTTGTTGATTATTAGATTCTTTCTGGTGTTGTTCTTCTGGCAATGATAAATTTTCATTATTAGGGTCCGACGGTACTAACTCCAATATTTCCAAATCAGATAAGTTACTATCCATTTCTAATTCATCATTTGAATCAGCAATTATCTTATTACTGTTAGTTATAATTTGTTGTTTTGTACCGCTGATATTTTCAGTAATATTTTCCAATTTTAAGATTCGTGAAAGCCCAATGCCAGGTATTTCTTCTACATTTAGAATTAGTTCGATGTATTCATTCACTCTTATTAGATCTACCATAATTGTAAATGATTGTTCTTTGTTTAGTAAAATCATTGGAAATCTTCTGAAATCAATTAAATGTCCATTTTTGTCTAACGCCAAAAAATTCACCGATATTTCATTGCTTTTCCCTATTGGTTTTGCTACTTTGGCACTAATGTAAGGACTAATATTAAGAGAATTTTTATCATCTATAAAAGCCTGGTAATGGAAAGATAATATGGGAAGTCTTCTTATTTCATCCAAAAGTTTTGTCCCTGCACCAGGTTTTAGTCCTAAGTAAAGTTCAAGTTGTTCTCTGTTCATACTCGTCAATTGCTGTAGAGAATTTATTCCCATTTTGGATAGTTTTTCCACAGCATTGATACTCATTCCCTTAACTTGTTTTAGTATATATGGCGTTGATTCCCAGCAGCCTACATTTAATGACCGTAAAACGAATAGGGCATTTTTCAAAGATATTCCATCATTTTTAGCAATGAATATGTCTATTAAACATTTTAGTACTCTGATAAAGTGGCGCTCTATAGAACAGAGTTCATAAATGAGTTTAGGTGTTAGCCTTACTAGTAGTTGTGATTTTGGCTTGCTTAAATTATATTGGATTAAAAGAAATATTTTTTGCCAAGGTTGATCAATGATTTGTGGCTTACCTCCTTCAGTAAGAAGCCGAAACCAAATTTGAGAATTATTTAACTCTTTTAAAGTTGCTTTTTCATTGAGTCGAACCCTGTATATAGAGAAAACCTCTACCTTAGAGACGATTTTTAGTATTGCTTTTACGGTATTTTTTGGAGCAGCTGTTATCAAAGATTTCATGGTTTTGAAATCAATACAATGCCGCGACATTGCTGAACCAATCAATGTACTGGATATATTACCCTTATTTACAAAGATGAGGGAAAGGGTCTGTAGTGATTGTATTATTTTTTCATAGAAAATTGGAGAAGATATATTCCCTAGTGAAATAAGGCCCTGTCTCTGTAATGCTGGCATATAATGGTCTACATTTTTACAATATCTTTGAACCATAAAAGTAGCATTTATCCACTCACCAATGTCATTCACAGATTTAATGTTACCCAAAGAGACTTCTGCTAAGATAAAATCAATTATTTTATTATGTAAGCTGCTCTCCACTGTTATATTTTTGTCTATCAAGTTTTGATAAAACTTCATCCTCGAATCATCAGTCAAAATAATAGCCTTACCGCCGATACCATCATATTTGAATCCTTCAGTTCTACCAATCATCTGTAATATTTCAAAACTCGAATATTCTGATAATCTGTCATCCTTCCAAGTTGATGTTCCATTAATAACAACTAGATAGACTGGCAAATTGTTTCCAATATCCAGCTTAGAAGTGCAGCATAAAATTTGAATATCCCCATTAGCAAAGTTCTTTTCAACCTCTTTTCTGTCATCTATATGTAAGCCAGCATGATAAAATAGAATTGAATTTTTGTAACAGTTTTGAAGATCAGTATTTCTGAAGCTGATGTTAGTTGATGATTTTTTTATCGTTGTCACACTCATACCACAAAGTGATATAGCGGTACGAGCAGCAGAGCTTTTTGTAGGGCAGAATATTATTGTTGGCTTGCTTTCACATTGAGCTTTTATTATGTCAAACAGTGCTTTGTTGAATTTTGAATTATTTGTCTCTTTCCATGGAGTATACGATCGAATGCCTATAACCTTCGTTCTTTCTCTAATATGTCCATGGGAAGCTGAAAAATCCAGAGAATTTGCTTTATTGATTAGATGGGTAGAATTTAGCCAGCTACATATATCGTCAATATTACCGGTGTTTGTGCACAATGCAATTACTCGCAAGTTAGCAGCATTTTGTGTGATTCTTGTTATAACAACCTCAAGTACAGCACCACGTTCTTCTTTTAAAAAATGAATATCATCAATCAAAAGTAGGTTTACGAATTTGAGAAAAGTCAGATAATCCCCCCATTTTTTGCATATTAAATCTATTTTTTCTGGTGTAGCGACAATAATGTTCGCATTCCCAATAGTATTTTTTTCGAAATGATTCATATCACTAGTTATGAGTTGTACCTTTAAATTAGTGAATTTAGCTTTCCATCGGTTATATTTTTCCAAGCAAATGGACTTCATAGGTGAGATGTAGATAACTTTTAAACCAGTGTTATTTTGTTGTTCGTAAGTTTCTAGAGCTTTCAATATTGAAATTTCCAATAGTACTGTTTTTCCTGAATTAGAGGGTGTATTTATCACAAAGCTATTATTTTTTTCATATAGTTTATTCGCACATATAGATTGGATTTTATTAAATTCATCGAAATCAAAATACTCCCTCCATTTTTCTGGTATTTGACCTGGTGGGTTCCCACTTTTACCATTGACTGATCTCCGCACAGTCACCCGTCTTCTTTTAATAGGTTTCAAAGCAGTAATATCATTAGTGTTTAGTCTGTCATTGGATGTTGTAAACGTATCCTCCGTTCCCACGGAGAGATTACTCTGCCCAAATAATGAGTTCATATTATAATCATCACCAAGATCTTGATCATTATCAGAGTCATCTAAAATAGGGTTATAGGTTGAAAATTTAAATTTTTCTCTTATAGAATTTTCTGTTTTATATTTTAAATAAACATCTCTCTTTGAATTTTTGAGCCTATTGTAAAAACAATTAGCTAAGAGTGTATATTCCATTTGGAAGAGTAGTAGATAATGTTAGTAAATATAATATCTAAATTGACTTTAATGTTGTCTTGGGTTGTGGTATACATGCTTTGATAGATTAACGTCATGCAGATCTGATACAATGTTTTTGCAACCCCGGATCAACTCCACTTAACTTGGATACCAGAAGTAGTTGAAAAGATAACCCATCAAACACATGTTATGTTTATTTAACATACTGGTTGTCATTGGTTTTTATTTGTATTGTTTGCACGCAGAATTTTAGTGGTAATATGTATCTGAACTAAATTGAAAACTTCCCGCCGAGCTCTCTTAACTTCAAGTTTTTTCCTGAGAATTCAGGTCTTCGGCCCTTTAAATTTTGAGCCTTTTCGGGTTCAAGAAGAAATAAAGGCGAAGCCATTCATTGATAGCATCGATAGTAAGGGAAGGCCAGTAGGATAGACGATTGGGTGTGGATATTCACAGGACTAGGGTCTGAGGTTTGAGTTATTAAGTTTGGTTGCCCTTTTGAAGCGGAATGTCGATTGAAGAAATGAATGGGCAAAGAATGATAGTTGAACTGGAAGAGAGCAAATCACCTTTAGAACAAGGTCAACAAGAAGAAGCCGGGTCATTAAATGTTGAACTAGGGGGCGATAGTGATGGTGTTGATGTCAGGGACTCTGTACTGGTTGAAGATGCTGACGATGATTTGCTCAGCAGTAGTGGCAGCGATGACAGAAGGTTGTTCGTACAGGATCCTAGGGATGATGACTATTTGCGAACTATTGCGGAAGGTTTGGTACAACGTAAGGAGAACCCGTACGTGGAAGTACGCTATGAGAGAGATGTATATCCGTTGTTTGATGATCATAGTTCCCTTGAACATGATGTAGCGATTGAAAATTACAGGCAGTGTGTCTGTAAGGATCCAGCCATGTTACAAAGAAGTTTTTCTGAGTTCATGGCACATTTACGTTCATTTCTAGAAAGCCGACATGGAAGATTGAAGTTCGCTAGCCAAGAGATTTTATTATCGATAGTACCGCTTGACCTAGTGGTTTGTGAAGACAATGTTTACAATTCTCAGATATCGTTGGCAGATGTAGTGAATATCTTTGAAATTCTACAGACTAGATCTAGAGAAGCCGAAGAGAGAGAGATACCAAAGCATTTAGATATGGAAGTGTCGACGCGGCCAAGGTTTGTCTCTCGCTATAACACCTTGGTTGAACTAACCGAAGGTAAAGCAACTCTAAGTAATGTTAGACCATTTTCAAATGATGAAAGTCACCCACTGGTGCTGGATGATGACCAACCAGTAAAAGTCATAAATTCTAAACAGAACACATCAACTGTAGACACTAATGATTCGGATGAACTGCTAGAAATATTGAGTGAATAGTTATCTTGACTAAAGCCAAAATTAGACAAGTCTTGTTTTACCATATATCTCGATTTGAGATTTATTCAAGGCAGCAGACCGTAGTTGTAACATTAGAAAAAATGCTTTGTTTTATGTAAGCTTTGATTAGAAATAGATATATTCATAATAAATAACTCTTTATCGGCAGAGTTCCGTGCTTGTTCTCAATGATCTCTTTGGCGCCAAAGTAAATCCCCTCATGCTTCATTCTGTGAATTTCATTACCAAATCATAAAAAGTTTTTTCCGATCTTAAAATTGGAATATTTCTTAAACAACCAAGAATATAATTTCAATGTAGAAACCTGTTAATCATACCTACAATTAGACAGGATTAAACCATGTGTATACCCGAAAATATGTGGACTCCTCCAACTCTGCCTTTGCCGCTGCAGAGTTTACCTAAAGAGAATATACCGATAGATAAAAGAACCCAAAAATGTCTGCTGCAAATAAAAAAACTCTGTTCTACTCAGTTCAGCCTCAATAAAGAATATAAGAGCACATTTAACTTAATTGATTATAAATTGCAAAGAATAATTCAGTCACACAATTTATCTGTGAATCCCATATATAGCTTCTGGCCCCACACTGTTGAGAGGCTAGTTGTACCCCCGATATATTATGAGATGTTACCCAATCAGCAAATATACACTCTCGATTATCTTCAAATAAACCCACAATACCATATACCCATAAAATCTGTTCAGAAGTCTAAACAAAAAGCATTTCAGTTAAATTTACTTCCATTACCGCGGCAAAAATTTAGGCAGATACAGTTAGAAAGTTACATGCCTTCAAAACTGGAATCTAAAATGACTTCTATCTGTGAGGAATCGTTACCAAAAACAGTTATATTTGATTATCAGGGGTACTTTGCTTTAAAACAAAAACTCCTAACGAGTAATACTCTTTTAACCGCTAGACTCAATCCAATTTCCACATCAGCTGGTTGTAGACAAAAATTAAAGTTCACTACTCATTGGCCAAGTTGGACAATAGAAATAAAAACTGACATATCAAACATTAGCAGATTACATAAGGTATTGTTCGATGAAAACTTTAATAAAATTGAACTGTTTAAATTGACTTCATGTAATCTAAAAGTTGAAAGATCAACTAGTATAAAGAAAAAACACATTGCAACATGGAAACTAGACAAATTGCAATTGAAGGAGTTAGATTGGGACCCATTAAGAAAGCTTAAAGCTTACAGTGTACAAAAAAAAATTAACTGTGATGAAGTACACGCCCAAGCAACATTCACTACTACACCCTTAAAGCTTGTGTTAATGCCAATAAACAGTTCAGAAATACACATATTACAGAATAATTATGGAAATATTGTGATATCAGCCAAAAGTTTTGGAAATTTACAACCAAAAAATATGACGGAATCTTCGCAAGTAAGTAACAATAATACTAAACTTTTAAAAGAGGCCCGCACTACGGGTAGTTCGATGTCGGATAGGAGTACTTCCAATACTTCATATAAATGTTCGTCTTTGGTACCCGAGAAGAGAAGCCTATTGGATTCAAATTTAATATCAATCGTACAGTTGAAGAAATTAAGAACCAGTTATCCGCAGTCAATTGAATCGCATTCAGGTGAAATGAGTCTACTACGCTTGCTGCATTCTAACTCTGGCAAAACCGAGATACAACAAAATGACACATGGTATGATACTGCAAAATTAAACACAACGCCAAAAATCACATCATTTAAACTAGAAGGTCAAGATATAAAGAAAAAAGTAAGCATTATCGCTAATGAATATGACATTTCAACAACATACCAAATAACAAGATTATTACGCGAACGGCAATATAGTAATATCGAAGAATACAGAATGACATTACCATGCCATTTTATATTATCCTTCTCTTCATGTTTATTGTTGGTTGAAATTTCAAAAGTATTTCAATGCATTACTGCAGGTGAGTTATTTTTAGAGAGAACATTATCAATTCTTATAAAACATTTCAGAGTTGTACATGTTTTTATCGAATATGAACCGAACACAGAACTGTATGATAAAGACATATTCTGGAAAGCTAAATTAATACTAAACAACCCACAGGTGAGAACAATATTCATACCGAAATTCTCAAATAATTTGACAACCTGGATGCTGAGAGTTACTACGATACAGGGACAGAAATTTCAAGAAATGGTGAAGGATAATACATTAAGTCATTTTAATATCAACCCATATCAGGAATATCTAATACAAGAAAAGTTAAGAGAATCCAGTCCGTCAAGGCTAATAGAAACCCTAGTCTTTGGTGACCATGTTTTAGATGGAATCTTAACTCCAATTCACATCAACAGTTTGAAAATATTTGCGAGGGAAAACTGGCATTTGACATAAATTAATAGTATTTTATGTTTGCATGATTCATCAGAATACTTTCAAATCTGGTAGAAATTCCTTATTTTCTGCAATCACATTACTAGAAATCTTTACGTTTCGAAACCGACATTTAATGTTTGTCTCGGAGCTAAATGCAAGAAAGAGAGCCTACCTACTTCTTTGTTATGAGTTTGCACCGTTTTGGGTGAAATGATTTCAAAACTTAGATAAGATAGAAGTGATACCATTTCAAGTGTATTTCAACTTCGCATTACTTTCTTCATACTTTCATCTTTTTATCTTTTTTTTCTTTTTTAGTTCATTAAATTCTTTATTTCTGCACTCTAATCAAAACTTTGTGCGATTGATTCACTAGTGTAGCAAATTGTTTGTCATGAATCTGGCTTGTGAGAAAAAAAGCAACGATATGTTCTTATTGGCAAGACAAAGGAAACTAGGATCTACTGCCTATCTGCAATTATAAATAATTTAGGAAATGCTCAGGTACCAAAGTATATATATTGAATATGGGGTCCTCCAAACTAAGATATAAAACGAATAGTGATGAACTACACTTTTGTATTCAGCTGCATATTTAAGGATTGGCCATACTAATAACATCTCAATAATCGGAATTTAGCTATCAACATATTGATGATCTATTGCTATTGCACATCTAATTAACTCTTATAAGAAAATTGAGTTTCTCCAATTGCATGCTAAACTACTGTACTGCTTTTTATCTAATTTATTCAAAGATTATTTTCTATCGAAATTGATAACCATTCAAAAAGATATATGACCTTTACCTTTGAAGTTACCATTTTAGGTGGTAGTGGAGGACCCATTGAGAATGATTGTCAAAGTTTTTTAATTAGACCATATGGCTCAGATGTTGTTGATTCCATATGTGTCGATGCAGGAACAGGCCTAGGCTCTCTATACAATTTGGTAGCACAAATAGGTACTTCTGATGAAGCGAAAGTTAATGACTACTATAATCAAAATGTAACGACTAGAAAGGTGTTCAACGATGTAAATGTTGCATACACAAACGGTTTTTCTAGTTCGCTAAAAAAAGTTTTGAGTGAAAAGTACCAAAATTTAAATCATTGGGAAACTACTATTCTGTTGTATAATGGTATCCGGGATTATTATATTACACATCCGCATCTAGACCACATAGCCGGTCTTATCATAAATTCACCTCTTGCATATGAAATCAGCTTTGGTACTTCAAAAAATGTGTATGGGCTAACTTCCACAAAAGAAGCTCTAACAGATCATATATTTAACGATACTATATGGCCTTCTTTGAATAAGCTAAAATATCCTAAAATAAACTTAAACGCATTGAAACAATGCAGGACTCATGATATTGCCAATTTTCCATGGACAACAACTCCATTCAAAGTAAATCATGGGTGTGGCGCTTGTAATGGAGAACCAAACCATAGCACAATTTATTGCATAAGACATAATAGGACAAGCGAAGCTATAGTAGTATGCGGTGACCTCGAAAATAAGGCCTCAATTGATACCCTTGATTCATATTTACAAACTTTTACAAATTGGTTAACTAATAATATACTTGCAGAAAACTTTAAAGGTATCTTAATAGAATGCTCTTCCCAAACTGTCCCTGATGGAACCCCATTATTTGGCCATTTGTCACCACCACACTTAATCTCTCTTTTAAAACTCCTTCTTAAAAAATATAATGATATTGGTCAAACTATTAGCGAGTTAAATGTTATTGTTACTCATGTGAAGTATACTTGCGGTAACGAGGACCCCCGACTTACTGTATTATCTGAACTCAGAAACCTGGCGAAGTTCAATAATCTCCATAACTTAAATTTTAGCTATGCTTCACAGGGAACCACCTACTACCTTTAGTTGTTTTTCATATGTGCGCTGGTAGCTCTATAAACAACAAATTTAATGAGAACATTATCCACACTTTTTTACTGTGAGGAAATAAGGAAACTATACATTGTCTAAATTATATTCATACAGCACCAATACTTAATTTTAGATTATATGCATTTACTATTATGTACATAAGAATTACTGCAAACTCTCAAGAGCGGATGTTCTAGTTTTCCGCTTCTTTCTTTAGCGTGAATTTGAAAAAGTTGACTTGTATGTGTGATAAATGACATTAATTTCGACTGTTCAGAAAGAACGTCTATGCTATCACACCTATATATTATAGTTTTCCAAATCAACTATTGTGAAACCATCAAAGTTTTGTACTTTACAAATTGTTGGAAATCCTATGGTGGAATGCCACTGGCAAAACTGGATAAATCATGCGATAGTAAAGGAACTCCACTTCATGGATCTACTAAGAAAAATGGAAACGCAAGGAGGGGTATCTTGAACAAACCAGTATACTTGATAGCATGTATGGTTGTAGCTATAGGTTCTATTTGTCTGATCATTGCATTCATGAAAGAAATTAGAAAAGATGTTGACGTTAAGCTAGAGATCGAGATGTTGCAACATTTAAGGAAGATTGATCAATGCAAATACAACTATCAGATAAATGAATGCGACCCTGGTGTACGAGTAAGGGCTCTGGATAAACTTTGCGAAGAATGGTATGAATGCATGACAGTTGGTGATGCTTTAAGCAAGAATTCTAAATTTACAAAGAAACGAGCCGCATTGTGGGCCGAAACATTAGGTGAAATACTGAATGCGTTTATCAACAGCATAAAGATTAAAACATGGGGTCTTTTAATGATCAGCATTACAATGTCTATATTGGCAATTAACGTTTCTGCTGCGGTTATAAAAAACCTCACTAACAGTGAACAATAGTCAACACAAAAGCATTAAATAAATATCATCTAAATGGAGGCTAAGACAGAATTTCTAATTAAGAGTCAACTCGGTTTTAAATGTCAGTATTAATACCCAAAGTTAACTCTTGTGGTAGCAGGTTCACGTTTTATTTTGAACTTCGTATTTGTCATTCCAGTCAGTGTTATGGTGTCGGAGACAACGGAATATTGTACATTAGGATAATAACAAAAAATTTCACTAGTTATAGCTGATATTATATAGAACTGATCGTTACACCTTTCAATAATTCATGACAGTAAAACATAATGAACAACTAATTTATATCTTTCATACCATAATTATACTGTTACACGAGTATATATTTTCGTCTCGTTGTCATCAGAGATTTGTCAATTATGAAGTCTAATAACTGTAGTCTAATTGACTACAGAAAGAGCTTTATATTCTAGTAACTAAGGGAATAAATAACTCACACAAATAGAACTGCAGAATTATCTTTAAGGCGAGAACTTGTTTTAGGATTTGAATTCACTCTATATCTACTTGACGTGTCAAAACTAAAAGGATGTCTGATTTAGATGAAGATTTATTAGCATTGGCTGGTGCTGATGAAGAGGACGAGGAAGAAGTTTTAACCACCACAAATAAGAGAACTAAGGGCTCCTCCAACTCCCAAGTGAAAAAGAGACGGATTGAAGTTGATAGTGAGGATGAGGAAGATGACTACAACCCGGACGACGGCTATGAACCGGTAGATGTAAGTGACAAAGAAGAGGAAGAAGAGGAAGAGAATCCATTCCCACTTGAAGGAAAATATAAAGACACTGCTGACCGTGATCATTTGGAATCGTTACCTGAAATGGAGCGTGAAACTATACTGTTCGAAAGATCTCAGGTTATGAGGAAGTACCAAGAAAGAAAACTGTTCAGAGAGCGTGGCAGGAACTTAAAACAACAAAAAATTCAAGCGGGTGAGGATTCACAAAAGACTAGATCGTCCAATAGATCAACAAGAGCCACAGGCCATTCTGATATAAAAGCTTCAAAATTATCACAACTGAAAAAACAACGAGAAAGAAAGAGCAAAGGACGTAGAAGTTCAGATTACGAAGAAAGTGATGAGGATAATTACGGCGATGAGGATGAGTTCAAGGATGATTTTATTGAAGAAGATAGCGATTACAAAGAAAACGATGATGACGAGGAAGGTTATGACCCATACGCTAGAAAATCCAAGTACGCGCAGGATAATGATGAGGAAGAAGATGAGGAAGTTGAATGGGCTGAACAACTAGACAGAGATGCTGAGGTACAAGACTTCAATAAAATACGAATTGGTCGTTCATTTGTCGCAAAGTACTGTTTTTATCCTGGCTTTAATGAACTAATCCAAGGCTGCTATGGACGTGTCAATGTTGGTGTCGATAAAAGAACTGGTAATGCTGCATACAGGATGGTGAAAATTGAGAAAGTGTTTTTACAAAAACCTTACAATATGGGCAAATTTTTTACCAACCAATATTTTGGTGTGACTCAAGGTAAAGATAGAAAGGTATTTCAGATGAACTTCTTCAGTGATGGACCTTTTGTCGAACAAGAATTTGAGCGTTACCTAAAAGCGCTTGATAGTTCGAATATACCTAAGCCTTCTCCTTATAATATAAAATCTAAGTTTAAGGAAATTAGCGAATTCATATCACAACCTCTAACTGAGAAGCTTACCGATGAAATTGTGCGCAATAGAATGGTATTGAATAAGAAACTTTCTGGTACAAACGCTGTTTTAGAGAAGACAATACTAAAGGACAAGCTTCGCTATGCCAAAGAAAATGGCAACGAACATGACATTGCAAAATATTCTAAACAGTTAAGAAACTTTGAAAAACGCATGGCGATGTATGAGAAACATCATGAAAATGATCAAGCTGATATTAAGAAGCTTGAAGGCCTAACTTCGAAGAACAGAAAGCTAAATATGAACAGAATAAGAAACGCAGAGAGTATCAAGAAAGAAGAGGATGTCAATTTCGATTCCAAGAGTGATCCTTTCAGTAGATTAAAGACAAGAACAAAGGTCTACTACCAAGAAATTCAAAAGGAGGAAAATGAAAAGGCAAAAGAAGAAGCTGCACAAGAACAATTGAAGATCGATGAGGAAACAAAGAAAGAAAAGGAGAAACAACTGATGTTAGCAGAGTTTAGGAGACTAGGAGGTCTACAAAAGATCATTGGCTCCATCAATGTTGATATTAAATTGGATATTTAGTAGTTAGAACACCATCCTAATCTCTCTGTAAATTCCTCAGATTTTATTAACGATGTAAAAAGTTTCCCGATATTGTAGTATATAAAATCAATAATCAATCAATAATCAATCAATAATCAATCAATAATCAATCAATAATCAATCAGTAATCAATCAGTAATCAATCAATAATATCTATCCATTACAAGGCCTAGATATCATGATCGTTTTAACAGATTCTTCTAACAAAACTTTTTTCACTGAGTTATAACAAAGAGAGCAGCAACCTGGCTATCGAATAAATATGCAAGATTAATAATGTGCTATTTTTGACATGAAACCAGCCAGAATTAATGAGTTTCAGAGATGATTATGGCACCAAAATCACAGAGCTAGTTCTGTCAGAATATGAAAAGTTGTCTGCTAAGGGTAGACCAGTTACTCGAAGTAATGGTGCTAAAGAAGGGACTATAGTTGCTGCAGTGATAGCCTCTGATACAAGAACTGATAAACATAGTATACTTACTATAACCACCGGGGTAAAATCTACTCCTAATGATGAATTAGCAAGGAGTAAAGGCAAAATTTTACATGATTGCCACGCAGAGATATTGGCCTTGCGTGGTTTCAATAGATTGCTATTGGAACATATTAAGAGAAGCATGGAAGGTATAGAATCAAACCTTATCCACAATACACCTAACGGCTTTGAGTGGAATAATGAACTTGAATTAACATTATTCATATCAAAATTACCGTGTGGGGAATTGAGTATGAGCTTATTAGAGGAAATGAAATGTGAAGATGAAAACTCAATGACTTTTGAAGAAGATGATAATCAGCAGTATATCACTCCAGAGATTAAAACTATTCTAAGAGGGAGATGCAATTTCAATAAAAGAAACTATGTGAGAACGAAACCGGGCCGTATAGACTCAAAAGCAACATACTCAAAGTCATGTTCTGATAAGTTATATATACGGCATAAAACTTCAGTACTGAATTCTCTTACAAGCTATATGATGCCAACTCCACTGTATATTAGTAATTATGTTATCCCTAATATTAACTCCCATCAAATAGAGGAGATGAAACTCTATTTTAATCGTCCTATGGATCTTCACTCCTCGGTAAGGCGGCTATACATCCATACTTCCCACTACAAATTTGGTGATGATCTCTCCCCGGAGACCCCGCCATCATCGATGAGTGCACTTAAGATATTATTTAATGATAATGATATTCAAGAGGAACAAATCCTAAATGGGGTAAAGAATGGTTACTATACCAAGGCATCAAAGCCGCTCAGGAAAAATTGTGAATCGAAAGTAAGTCGATATTCCCTGTGGTCACTTTTTATAACAATGCATCGAGAGTTCAAGGATCTAACGTATCTTGAATTCAAAAGGCGATACTGTGCCGAGAGAGCAGAGCTTATCAGATCCATCAAGAGTAGTTTATCAAGTGATGGATGGCTATCAACTGCGGAAGATGATTGCCAACTACCCTAATCGAATAAACCAGTCAAAGTGATGGACCGGATAACGTTAATATCTATCTTTTATAAAATCTTATAAAATTGTTGTATAACAATATCTTAAATAATCTGTTAAAAACATTTATTTTAATTGTGTTTGTACATGCAATTTGAAATAGGGGCAGTGAAAACACCATGACTAGACCAGACCATATAACGAATACGAAAATACAAAGCCTAGTCTTCCTCTCCATCATCATCATCTATTAGTTCAGGTTCATCACCTTCATCTCCATCATAATTATCAGCAGCCAGAGCAGCGCCTTGAAGAAGGTCGATCAACTCATCCTTGTCATCTCCATGCACAAGGTCTAGTGGGAGTTGATTGTTAATGTTTTTTATTCTTGGATCCGCACCAACTTCAATCAGATTCCTGGCAATGAACAATCCATGCTCAGGTTCTTCATCGCAATATCTCACTGTAACATGAAGAGGAGTATCTCCATCAACATTCTGGGGATCAATATCGATACCACCTTCTTGATCCAATATCGTATCCAAAACTTCCCAGGATCCATATTTACAACATAAATGTAATGCTGTGTTGCCTAACGGATCCTTAGATGTGTTAATCAATTCTGCAATCTTTTCAGCATCATGCCCAAGTGTTTCAAATATACTAGACAGAAGATCACTATTATTTCTTCTTGAGGCATCCAATAGTTGCTCACCAGCACTGGCACCTTCTGAACTCATACTTGGAATATAAAATCTATGAACTTCAATAATCCAGTTAACAGTTTTCACCAGAGGCTATATTAACAGTCTAGTAAACTTTGAACCAATGTTTAAACTCCTGATTTTGTTTTTATTGATCCTATTCTAGAGTCAATCGCCTTTTCTGAACCCGAAATGCTCTAATTTGGTTAATTTTCGAGGGAAATTCATAATCTTCTAACAGTTTTGTACATTATGGATGAAGGCCTTGAAGACTGAAGATAATTTATGTTCCTACATCTACAGACCAAATCAACAGATACCATACCGTTCTGAATTGAAAAATAATCACTCTAACTATGGTATCTCCAGAGTTCCAGCTGCTTATTGAACAGGCGCAATCTCCAGACAATGCGGTTCGTGAAGGTGCGGAAACACAGTTGTTAAACGCGTGTGACACCAATGCTGATGAAGTGTTTCAGTCATTGATTGAGCTAGGGGAGAATAATCAGACTCCGTTAGCCTCACGTCTATTTTCCTTGTTGTCGTTGAGGAAATTCATTACCATGTATTGGAGTCCCGGATTTGAATCATACAGAGGTACTTCTAATGTTCAATTGGGTACGAAAGAGCGCATAAGAGATGTCCTCTTAAAACTAAGTTTAGATGATCAACAATCTAACAAGGTCAGGAATAGCAGTTCATATTGTGTTGTGCAAATTTCCGCTGTTGACTTCCCAGATGAATGGCCGCAGCTCTTGTCTACTTTGTACAATGCAATTACTCAAAATCATTCTTTGAACGCAATGTCTTTACTAAATGAAATATACGATGACGTTATCTCAGAAGAGATGTTTTTTGAAGGTGGTATAGGCTACGAAACTTTACAGATTATCTTTACTCTATTAACCAATGCCCAAGTTAGATTAGCGTCAAAAACATCAGCTCTGAAATTGTTTGGAGCTTGTATATCACAGATGTCAGTGTTAGATAATAATTCATCCCAGAAAAGGAAATTGTTAGTCAGTGAGTGTCTGGGCCAAGCTTTACAAACAATTAAATTATTATTAGAACAATGCGAGATCATACAATCTGATCTCACATCAATTAACGAAACATTAGAGTTCAAGGATAATCTCTACGATGATATAAATTCTATAAAAGAGAATTTCCCTAGGAAATTTTTTCCAGAAGATGTTAATTTATATGTCACAAACATTGCGGTAAGAGACCTTGATCAATTAGCAGGGCTTTATCAGGAGTCATTCAAAGATAATTTTGACGAACAATCAATGTCCATATTTGAAAATTGTGTTATCCACCTGCTTGATTTTTTAGCAAACCCTATTAGCCCACTAAATAATGAACTGATTTCAAACATCCTAACGGCATCGATTACATTATGTGAACAGAGCGCTTTGACGAAAGATTCTTGGGAATCAGATTTCAATGAATTTGCTTCGAAGGAGACCGGACTATCTGCATCTTTCACCATTAGAGACGAAGTCGCGGAGTTAGTGAATGCTTTCGAAATTCCTCAATTAGAAACATCTTTCGAACTTATAGTTGGATATCTTTCTAACAACTCATCTCATTTATCTGCTGATAAGATAGAGTCTGCTCTCTATCTATTACAATGCTTGATGAATGTTGAAGACGATTTTTCAAATACATCCCTAGTCCCATCACTAATTGAGTTCATCAAGTCGATGCTGTCTCAACAAAATAACTTAGATCAAATGTCTCAAATAAGATTACTGTTACTAATTCCAAAAACGTTGGCGAAATTTATGGATATCTTACCTAATGTAAAACAACTGACAGCTGAGACCTTGAATGAAATTCTGTCTATGGCAACCAACTCTAACAGTCATCTCATTATAATCTCAGCCTTAATTTCCTTTACTTATTTTGCGAGTTATGCCGAGATTCTTTCAGTATTAGGAAATGATCAAACGCTATTGGTTCAGAACAAAACATTACATCTGATTCAAGAAATTAGTGAGGAATCTACCGAGGATACAAATGGCCTTTTAATGGAAGTCCTGAACTGTGTGATTGACTGTAATGATAAGAATGTTGCAAATATGGAGCTGTTCAAATTTGAATTCAAGCTAATATTAGTAATATCTGGTAAGGATCCTGCAAATATCCAGGTTTCTATCGAATCTCAAGAGTGCTTGGAAAAATTGCTCCTTAACGTAAACACGAATGACTACCTATCTTTTGTGGACATATGCATTCCATCTTTTATTAACATCATAAAATCAAGTGAAGTAACAAACTATAGTTACTCTCCACTTCTATCACTTGTTCTGGAGTTTATAACTGTATTCATGAAAAATAAACCACAAGAGGCTTTGCTACCATCAAGCGTGTCAGAGTATGTATTTGACCCTCTTGTTAGTTGTTTACTGAAATCAACCGAAGAAGAATTACTACAAATTGCAACAGAAGCATTCAGTTATATGATACACAATTCCAGCAAAGATGTCATTACTCCGAAATTGGAAACAATTGTTAATATATTGGACAGACTATTATCGTCAAACATATCAGACTCAGCTGCAATGAATGTAGGGACACTTATTTTAGCATTGATAACAGAATACTCTGAACCTATGAATCCTTTGTTGCCATCAATTATTTCAGCTGCAGTTCGAAAACTAGTGGTATCGAACAACATTACCACACAGCAAAATCTCGTCACTTTACTTTGCTTCCTGGTATGTCATGATCCAAAGCAAACAGTTGATTTCCTTTGTGAATTAACAATAAAAAATGACAAAGGTGAACAAGTTGCTTTACCAGTTATAATACAAAAATGGCTAGATACGTTTGCTGTAGTAAGAGGAGAGAATAGAATCAAAGAAAATATTGTGGCTTTGAGTCAGTTGTTTCTGTTGGGCGATGACCGTGTCAATGAAGTTAAGGTTAATGGTGAGATAATCCCTTATGATGGTGATTTGATTATTACAAGATCGATGGCAAAATCTATGCCCGATAGATACACAACTGTATCTGCACCTGAAAAGATCGTTAAAATGTTCTTGGGGGAACTAGGTTTTCAAGGTAGAAATAAAAATCCAGAAGAACTATTAACTACTGATGATATGAAAGGTATGGGGTTGAAACCGAACCAACAGAGCAATAATGATGAGGGTGATGATGATTGGGAAGATGTGGATGATGTCGTTGACTATGAAAAACTTCAAGAATATGTCGACGATGAAGATGACTTGGATGATAATTCTGTCGGTGAGTTAGAGACCATTACTGGCCAACAGCATATTCCGCAGTCAATACCTGAACTACTGAAGGACTTCTTCAATACAGCTGCTCAAAAGAATGTTGCTGGATTTCAAGAAATATATAATAACTTGTCTGAGGAGGAGCGTAAGTGTATTTCTGAGCTAATATTATAGAAAACCTGTATAGATTATATGATAATAGTATTGTTAATGTTAATTTCTGCTACACATTGTTCCTAATAAATCACAATTTTCTGATGTAAAGGTAAATTTTAAGAAACACAAAAGGGAAGAATTATTGTTCAAACTAACCACATTCGGAAAGTGAAGTCCTGAACGTGAGTAACTTTGAATGAAAACAAGACGGATATAAGTGCTTCGATTAGCATACACATTTTTGATTTTCAATTCCGGTCATTGCTTGCTTGCTAGCAGTTGAAACTAATAGCACATGAAGCGATTGTTATACATAGACTGGCTTGCTAAGAATGATAAGTGAATACAATAGGAGGGAAGAACAATCAAAAAATTCAAATAATTCGAAATGGAAAGATTTCCTACAGAGGCTTGGGCCGGACAGCGCGATCAAGCCGGTAAAACTCCCACATCAGCAGAAGAAGCTAGTTTTGGATGAAGCTCTTTTTAATCAAAATCCTAATGTATACGTAAATGGAATACTTAATGAGACAAACCAAGAAGGTGAGCAACATGCCGACACTATTGCAGACAGGTACAGAGTGGGACTGCAACTTCTAAACAATAACGATTACACCAATGTTACGAGTTTGGCATATTGGAAGGCATCTTCCTGTAAAACAGGTAACCCTATAACGAACGCCATTGATGACAGCTTTGAGAATTATTGGCAAAGTGATGGAATACAACCACATACTGTTGATGCATATTTTTCGAAAAGAATGGATATTGTTTTAATCGGTATATTTTTCACCATAACGGCTGATGAATCATATACTCCACGGGTAATACACATATTTGCAGGGAACAGCCCATCCGATGCTGTGTTTTACAAAACACTTATAGTAAATAACATGAATGGTTGGGCTGCATTAACGTTTGAAGATAACTTGCCAGTCGAGAAACTATTGAAATGCCAATATCTCCGATTCAAGTTTCCGGTAAATCACGAAAATGGTAAGGACACTCATCTTAGAGGCATAAGGGTATACACAGCTTCAAATAATCAATGCAAACCACAGTTGGAAACTATCAAACTACAACCTGTGCTGCCAGAGTTAGACTCGTTTGGCTTAAGATGAATCCAATTTCAGCTATTGTAATGCCAAAACCCTTATTTTTGTTCAGAGTAAAAGGATAAATTTTAACTAAAATCATTTGATAGATATATAGGATGATCCACTATGCATTCAAATATGGTTTTTAAAATTGATATAATGTTGATAAATACTGAATAGACATATTTACCATTACCATTACCATGGCTCCTGAAGTCATATGACCTTTTCGTGTAAAGAGTTTCTCTAGTCACTAAAAATTGAAAAATTCTGAAAAGTTCCAGATGAGATCAAACGAACATCTGATAGTTATCATACATGTTATAGTAGTACACACTATGAACCAATTTTGTAACGTTTATCGGCCCCATAGGATTAATTTCTTCTAGTATTGCGACATAACTAGGACTCAGATATTGACAGGAAGTTAATTGAGTTTTATAGACAAGTTGATCAGCTTTTAATTTTAAGAGAAGCGTCAGTATAATTGAAGGAATTGCTAATTACCAAAGCAATAAGCTGCAAGACGTGTCTTATTTAAGTTTTTTTATCGTTGTGCTGCCAATAATAATTGAAATTATTTAACAGAAAATGAGCGATTTAGAGACTGTATCTAAATACTTGGCAGAATCTGTGGTTGCCTCTACATCCAAAATAGCTGAAAAAAATTTAAAACAGCTTGAAAATGAGGATGGATTTGGTTTAACGTTACTACATATTGTTGCATCATCAAACCTACCAATTGCTACAAGATTAGCAGGTGCTGTCTTCTTCAAGAATTTTATCAAGAGAAAGTGGATTGACGAAAATGGTGTGCATTTATTATCGCCCAGCAATGTTGAATTGATTAAAAATGAAATTGTTCCCTTAATGATAGCTCTGCCTGGGAATTTACAAGTTCAAATTGGTGAATCTATTTCTGTTATTGCTGATTCTGATTTCCCTGAAAGATGGCCCACTTTACTAGATGACCTCGTTAGTAAACTCTCTACAGATGACATGGTAACCAATAAAGGTGTTCTAACTGTGGCCCATTCTATTTTTAAACGGTGGAGACCTCTTTTCAGAACTAATGAATTATTTCTAGAAATTAAGTTAGTTTTAGATAAATTCACTGAACCTTTCTTGAACTTAATGAAGTCAGTCGATGAGCAAATAACCCACAAGAAGGATGATAAAGCTAGTCTTGAGCTTTTATTCGATGTTTTACTACTGCTGGTCAAGTTATATTATGATTTCAACTGTCAAGATATTCCAGAATTTTTTGAAGATCATATTAGAGAAGGTATGGGAATGTGGCATAGATATCTATCTTATGAGAACCCGTTATTAGAGGACAATTTTGATACAGAAACCGCAAGTACACTAATCAAAGTTAAAACTTCCATTCAGGAGTTGGTTCAATTATATACAACAAGGTATGAAGAATTTTTTGAACCTATGATTAATGAATTTATTCAAATCACATGGAGTCTGTTAGTCAGTACTCCTAATCAACCAAAGTATGATATCCTTGTATCCAAGTCACTTTCGTTTTTGACAGCAGTAGCACGTATTCCAAAATACTTTGAGGTTTTCAATACTGATTCTGCTATGCATAGTATAACAGAGCAAATAATACTTCCAAATTATACTTTACGTGAAGAGGATGTCGAATTATTTGAAGACGATCCAATGGAATACATCAGAAGAGATATGGAAGGTTCTGACTCAGATACAAGAAGAAGAGCTACAGCTGATTTCTTGGGGGAGTTGAAAGAAAAAAATGAAAATCTAGTTACTAGCATAATTTTGGAACATGTCAAAAAATTCCATGATCAATATAGTACTAATCCACAAGAATTTTGGAAATACAAAGATTTATATATAAATTTGTTCACATCATTGGCTGTCAAAGGTAATATCACAAATTCTGGTGTTTCAAGTACAAATCCATTGGTTAATGTAATCGATTTCTTCACCATCCAAATTCTGCCAGACTTAATGGCTGGATCATTACCTCATCCAATCTTGAGAGTCGATGCCATTAAATTTGTTTACAACTTCAGAAATCAACTGAATAAGCAACAACTAATTGAAATTCTTCCAATTCTAGCAAACTTTTTATTAAATGGAGAATATTTGGTTTTCACCTACGCTGCTATAACGATCGAAAGAATCTTAGCTATCAGGGAAACTCCTTCATCCCCAGTTTTTATTTTCAATAAGAATGACCTTAGCGGAAGTGCTGATGTTTTGATCAACAATTTGTTAACGTTAATAAAAAAGCAAGGCTCTACTCCTGAGCAGTTGGCTCACAATGAATATCTCATCAGAGCTGTATACAAAGTTATCCAAACTGCGGAGGAAACAATATCGCCAATGTATCCTGAATTAATCAACCAGTTTATTTCTATAGTGGATATTGTTGCCAAAAATCCATCAAACCCAAGATTTTCTCATTATCTATTTGAATCCATTGCTGTTATACTAAATTATAATCCAAACAGTACTCTTCCCCAAATCATTGACCACATAATGCCATCATTTATGCATATTCTTTCCGAAGATATTCAAGAATTCATACCTTATATTTTCCAGATTATTGCTTATGCTGTAGAGAGTATGCCTCAAATATCTGAATCTATTACAGCTTTGAGCCAGCCCATATTGGCACCTGCTGTTTGGGAATTAAAGGGTAATGTCCCAGCAGTAACAAGATTGTTGAAGGCCTTTATAAAGAAGAACTATAAGATATTTCCTGATTTAATTCCAGTTTTGGGTATATTTCAGCGGTTAATTGCTTCTAAGGCATATGAAATTTATGGGTTTGATTTATTAGAGTGCATTTTCCTGTCAATAGACTTGGAAGTTTTGAAACCATTTATGAAGCAAATTGCTATACTATTATTACAAAGACTTCAAAGCTCCAAAACCGAAAGATATGTGAAGAAGCTAACCGTTTTTATTGGTCTAATTCTCTACAAGTTTGGTCCAGATTTCCTTATTTTATTTATCGACGAAGTCCAAGATGGTTTATTCGGACAAATTTGGGGAAATTTCATTATTACTACTCTCCCCAACATTGGTAACTTATTGGATAGAAAAATTTCATTGCTTGGGATGAATAGTATAATTGGAACGCAAAGTAACTTTCAGTCCAAATATAGCTCACTGATAACACCAACTTTGGCATCCGTAGTGAAGACAATAACCTCTGATAGTGCAGCTAATGCTGGTAACAATTTTGTGGATCTGGATAATATTGAAGAGGTTTCAACATTTGGCTCACACTTTAGTAAACTGGGTAGTATTTCAGAGAAAACATTCGATCCTGCTCCAGAGATAGACAATAATGATGGTATCAAGGTATTTGTTCTTCAAACACTGAAGAAGTTTAACGACTCCTCGAATAACTTGGTTATCAATAGTATCTCCACTGAGTTATCTGAGGAAACACAAAATAAATTCAATCAATTATGGAGTCAAAGCCAATAGGTACATCACCGGTATTCTTTATATTGGGAGTATCTCTTCTCCAAAAGTCCACATATAGAATCAAATCTAATTTACATAACTGCATCTTAATATCTTTTTATTATACATTAATAACAATTCCACAACTTACGATTCTTATGAATATATATGAAAGTATTTTTTTATTTTGAACTTCAAGTGAACATTTATTACCTCATGACTATGTCCTTGAACTCATTTATCCAACAAAATATTGACACTACAATAGACTAATTGCCTCCATAAGTATAGGCAGCCTTACGCGTATTATTATTACCTTATCGAATATTGTCTTATAAAATCATACAAAACCGTTATATAACTCAATTAATAGGGGCATGTCATAAAATTTGTATCAAAATACCTGTATCGTTAAAATAATCTTCAGAAATTAATACTTAAATTCAAATTGAAGTCACTTGCATTACAAAATAATGCTGCTCAAACTTTAGCCCACCTGAGTTAATCTTTTTTGGTGTCTAAGTCTCCAGTACTAGCACCTGATTTTTGACTATTTACAATGTCTGCATTTGTATCTATAGATTTTTCTGCATCTGATTGACTTTTAGTTTTTTCAGTATCCTTCAATTCACCCTTTTCCTTGAGCTCTTTGATCTCTGCAGCAGTGAGGAACCGGCCACCTTCACCGCGCGGTCTTCTCAAAGCATGCTTGTGACGAGATTCATGTAAATATGGTTTCCTTTCTCTACATATTCGTAAAGATTCTTCTAATTTTGCTCTAGCATATCTCCTCTTCAGAATTCTATAATATTGCTTGGCATTAACATAATACGGTTGCTCTGAAGTACTCTCTTCTTTCGGCAGATTCGATTCTGGAATTTCAGTTGAAAACTTATTAGAGGGATTTTCATAATTTTTTGGAACTGACTTACGAACATTATCATTAGTAGAGCTACGCTGTGGTCCATCAAACTTGTAGTTTTTCTCTTTTCCATTTATATGTGTGTTTTTATTATCAGGGACTCTAGTTGTTGAGTTTATTGGTGGTTCAGATTCCATTTTGATATTTCCATTATTTGATTCATTATCCAAAGCTGTTCTGGGAATTGTTTGAACATATTGTTTGGTTATAATATTTTGTGGTACTGCTGTATCTTCTTGTTGCTTTCCTTCAAGGTTATCAGAATCCACATTTTCTGAGACTCTTTTCAGTTCGTTGTAGAGATATAGCTCCTCGTTTGTAGGTGCCTGAGATTCGTTATCATCCGGATTTGAGGTGTACAAATCGGTACCTGCGGGGCTGGCGTTTGAAGTACCACCAACAATAGAGGACGGTGGATGTACATTCTGTAGATTCATTGTTTCAGAGTATATAACTTCTCTTCGAGACATGATAATGCCGTCGTATTTGTATGAGCTTGATGTTTAAAGGTAAATAGTTCCTGGACTAATATGAACGCAAGTACCTTTAAAAAAAAAAGCTTAGGACAACGGATAAAAACCTTCTGAAATTTTAATAAAAATACAACCCAAAGCTATTTGTAATTGCTTGCTAGAAACTGGGTGTTATTATTGGTTGTGGATTGAATATTGGCAAAAATACAATAATTGAGAAACAAAGTAATAAACTCTTGACGAAGCGTGTGTTGCCTATATACAAGGTCTTTGGATAACAAACAAAATTATATCGCAATTAGCTGGTCTTTTTCAACTCTATTTCCTGTTTATACCAGGGTTGTATCCAAAAAATGACGTCTATTATCTGGCCTTTCAATGGCAGATAAATTTGCCCGAGTATGCTCGTTTTCGGTAAATCTTGTCCAGTAAATAAAACTGTATGACTGTTTAAATAGTATAATATCCTGTTGTTGGCGTTAGGAACCTATGTCAAAGCCTCGTTAGGTGGTTTGAAGTTGACATATTGTCTTATATGTCTGATCGTCCATCTTTGTCGCCCTGAACAAATTTAAATCCGAAAAAGCGATTGTCAGAATGAAGCCGGGTAATGTAAAGATATATATATGTGATATATACTACATTATGTCTGAGTTTTATTATAATAAGTTGTCAACTGATGAGTAAGATAGTTATGGGTCATACAATAACGAACTAATTAAGTTTGTTAAGATTAGTTATAGATGCTGTTAAACAAATACAAGAATATGCATATATTTACAAGATTTTATTGATTCTTGAGCTCTGCTTGTCGTGGTCTGACTAGTTTGTACAATTCAAATAGGGCTGCAGCTGTAACACCTTGAATGCGTCTTGCTTGGCCAATTGTATTTGGTTGAATGGAGTTTAGTAGCATTTTGCATTCACTCGAAAGGGTTGGTATATTGCTATAATCAAACTTTTTTGGTAGTAACATTTGTTCGTCTGCTTGGAATGCTCTAACAAATTGGTTTTGTTTCACAATATAAGGCTCATATTTACCTTCAACATCCAACTTTAAGCTAACATGATTAGGTATCGCGTTAATATCGATATCTAGTTCAGGTATTTTCACAGCTAAATAGCGTAAAGTGATATCATTATATCTGAATACTTCCCAAGCCGTCCTGTTCTTCGCTGAATCTGCAATTCTAATACCCAGTTTTTGATTCCATTTTGAAGCACTTAGATCAAAGTTTTTTAGCTTTGTTTTAAACTTTTCAAATATATGCTTGTCGTTGTTAAAACGGGACCATCTAGTATCGTCTACAATTCCGTATTTTCTACCAATTGGAGTTAAACGGAAGTCAGCATTCTCTGCTCTTGTTGTAATACGGAATTCTGATCTAGATGTGAACATCCTGTAGGGCTCCACAACGCCGTTAGTAACCAAATCGTCAATGAGAACACCAATATAGGCATCTGACCTAGATAAAATTATCTGATCTCTATTTTTGCTGGACAAGCCAGCATTTGCACCAGCTATTACACCTTGGGCACAAGCTTCTTCATAACCAGTAGTACCATTAATTTGACCTGCCAAGTATAATCCATTTACCAGTTTAGTTTCTAAATTATGATTTAGTTGTGTTGGTTCGATATAATCATATTCGACACCATATGCTGGGTGGATGATTCTGACATTTTCTAGTCCAGGTACCATACGCATCATCTTTAGTTGCACATCTTCTGGCATTGAGTTAGAAATTCCGTTGGGGTATATGACGTCAGTATCTAAACCTTCTGGTTCAAGCCAGATTTTATGACTCTGTTTATCTGCAAATCTCAGAATTTTTGCTTCAATAGAGGGACAGTATCTGGGTCCCTTGATGGTTTCTCTAATGTGTAATGATTTATCTAAATTCTGTCTTAGGTATTCATGCAGTTCCGGCGTTGTAGTTGTTCCGTAGCAGAGTAGTTGTGTTTCCACCGCAACATTATTATTTAAAAAGCTCATTGGGTGTGGCACTTCATCTGGATATTGCTTTTCTAAGTTTGAAAAATCTATCGTTTTCCCGTCCAATCTTGCCGGTGTACCAGTCTTTAACCTACCCAACTTGAATCCAATTTCCTTCAGGGTCTTACTGAGTCCATAAGTTGGTTCCTCTCCTATTCTTCCTGCTGGTATACATTTCATTCCAATATGTATTTCTGCACTTAAAAATGTTCCAGTTGTGATTACTACTTTTCTTGTGCGCATAATAGTCGAGTCTTCCAACACAACTCCGTGTACCACTGTTTTATCACCATGTTCCTTATCTAGTAACAAGTCTTTCACCTTAGCTTCTTGAAGTTGTAGATTGGGATAGTTACTTAGAATCGATTGCATCTCTTTCAAATACAAATTTCTATCGATCTGCGCGCGAGGTCCCCACACTGCGGCACCTTTACTCTGATTCAACATCTTGAAATGTATACCAGCTTTGTCTGTAACCCTTCCAGCAACTCCATCGAGTGCATCGACCTCTTTAATCAAAGTGCCTTTACCAACACCACCTATCGAAGGATTGCACGAGCAGGTACCTATCTTGTCCAGGAATGGCGTCACCAGCACAGTCCTAGCCCCAGACCTAGCAGCAGCAGTAGCGGCTTCACATCCAGCATGTCCACCCCCAATAACTACAACATCATGCTCCTCCAACGTCCTGAGATGCTCACGAATTTGGGAGTCCACCATCAAACGACGCCTAGCCACAATGACAGTCCGATGAGCACTTCTATTCCCGAGACATCGCAGCATCACAACTATATGAGTGTTCTACCAGTGTACTCTGGCTGGTTAATATACATTAAAAATCTATAATAAAAGCCAGTAGATGTAATAAAACCCATGAAAACTGTAGCCATTACTGTTGATCACTATGAGTTTGAAAGAAATAGGCTATTCGCCTGAAATAGTCTATATCAATCTGAACGGCAAATGCATGTGATTACACTAGTATTAAGTGATAAGTTGTGCTCTTTTTTGTCCAAATTCAATATGAGAATGTCTGGACAAATTATGGAAAAACAGGGACAATCCGAGACAACAAAGATCCAATTTTTTGTGACATTTGGTTTCTTTGGCTCTAAGAAACCTTCGGAGACCACTGTATTTTCTTCAAGAAGAAGTCATCCCGCTACAAGCTCAATTACAATATTAGTGTGATGGACCATCGGTAACTTCAAATACTGAAAGCCTAGTCTACTGACATATAAAAATACCATCTTATTATCATTGCTAATTCGATATTAGCATGGTATTGTAATAGGTATGTAGGAGGAGAATTATACACTAGTAATATAGCAAGCTCCCACTGGTTTCAAAGTTGGACTGTGTAATTATCACTGGAGTGGTGATTCTTGAAAACTTGCGATGAGCAGGAGTCACAGAGAAGGGCTTTCGGGTGTTCTTTGTGCTGTGCTGCCGTGAAGGTTTGCAGATTGTGGTGAAATTGAATCATTTTTCTTGCAGTGGGACTGTATAGCTCAGCTCATCAATTTTAAAATTAATTAGCTTGATAATAAGAAGTTAAAAAATCTACATAATATAATGTGCCGACTCAGTCAATTGTTTTAATATTTTTATGAATTTTGTATATAAGTGGACTTGATCTTATTGTTTCTAGTTTTATTAGTAATTTCCCTGAGGTTCCACTATCAACAGTATTTATATACACACATACAAGCAAAAACAAACAAACAATTATAATGTTGAACATTCTAGTTCTTGGTGCAGGTGGTAGAGAACATGCTCTGGTGTGGAAACTTGTACAATCTCCAAGTGTTGAACATATCTACGTCGCCCCAGGTAATGGTGGTATTGCCAAGATTGGTCCTAAAGTGGTCTGCGTGGATATCGATTGCGATGCCAAAAACTTCGAGAAACTGCGTGAGTTTGCTGTCTCTAAGGACATCAACCTAGTTGTCCCAGGTCCTGAAGTGCCTTTGATTGACGGTGTAACTGATCTTTTTGCCAAAGTAGGTATTCCGGTGTTTGGCCCATCAGCTAAAGCTGCACAATTGGAAGGTTCAAAGGGATTTTCCAAGGATTTCATGCAGAGACATAACATTCCAACTGCTCGTCACAAGACTTTTGAGTCCTATGAAGAAGCTAAGAGGCATTTGGAAGAAGTTAATTATAGAGTTGTCTTGAAAGCAGACGGTGTTGCTGCAGGTAAGGGTGTTTTGATCCCAGAGAACAAAGAGGAGGCCTTGAAAGCTCTTGATGTAATAATGGTTGAAAAGCAGTTCGGTGACGCCGGTAATACCGTAGTTATCGAGGAGTTCTTAGAAGGTGATGAAATCTCTATTCTAACCATATCCGATGGTTACAGCTATTTCAACTTACCACCAGCCCAAGATCATAAACGTATTGGCGAAAATGATACCGGCTTGAATACTGGTGGTATGGGTACCTATGCACCAGCTCCTGTTGCTACTCCAAAAATACTGCAAGAAGTTGACTCTACTATCATCAAGCCATCTATTGATGGTTTCAGAAAGGAAAGAATACCCTTGGTCGGGTGTTTATTCACCGGTATAATACTAACAAAAGAAGGTCCAAGGGTCCTAGAATACAATGTTAGATTTGGTGACCCAGAGACTCAAAGTGTTTTGCCATTATTAACAGAAGATACTGATCTTGCTGAAGTCTTCCTTGCCGCAGCTGAACATCGTTTGGATTCTGTTGAAATTAAAACTAAATCGAACTGTTTTGCTACCACAGTTGTTCTATCTGCTGGTGGCTATCCAGAATCATACAAGAAGGGTGATATTATCACTATAGATGAAAAGAAGTTACCATCTGACTCTTATGTATTCCATGCTGGTACTGCTCTTGACGCTCAAGGTAACTTAATTACCAACGGTGGTAGAGTAATCGCTGCTTCTGCAGTTTCTGATACATTAAAAGGTGCTGTAGATAAAGCTTATGAAGCTGTAGAAGGTATTCAATTTGAAGGTAGATATTTCAGAAAAGACATTGCTCATAGAGCTTTCAGAGACACTGAAAATAAGAGTCAAGGTATAACTTACGCCGATGCTGGTGTATCGGTCGATAATGGTAATCTATTTGTTGAAAAGATTAAAAATATGGTAAAATCGACCAGAAGACCAGGTGCAGATTCCGACATCGGTGGTTTCGGTGGTATCTTTGACTTAAAGCAAGCTGGTTACAACACTGATGATACCCTTTTAATTGGTGCCACCGATGGTGTTGGTACTAAATTGATTATTGCACAAGAGACCAATATTCATGATACTGTTGGGATTGATCTTGTCGCTATGAATGTCAATGATCTTGTGGTCCAAGGTGCAGAGCCATTATTTTTCCTAGATTATTTTGCTACAGGAGCTCTAGATATAAAAATTGCTGCCGATTTTGTCTCTGGTGTTGCTGAAGGCTGTATACAAAGTGGTTGTGCTTTAGTGGGTGGTGAGACTTCTGAGATGCCCGGTATGTACCCACCAGGTCACTATGATACCAACGGTACTGCAGTTGGTGCAGTACAAAAGGACAGTGTTTTGCCTATGACCAACTTAATGAAAGAAGGTGATGTTCTACTAGGCCTTGCCTCTGATGGTGTTCATTCCAATGGGTTCTCTTTGGTTAGAAAGGTTATTAGTCATGTTGGTATCAGCTGGTCAGAACAATGTCCATGGGAACCATCCAAGACTTTAGGTGAGGCAATTTTAACACCAACCAGAATATATGTCAAGCAACTTTTACCATCAATTAGAGAAAAACTGATTCTAGGTTTAGCCCACATCACAGGTGGCGGTCTCGTTGAGAACATACCTCGTGCTCTTCCAAAACACTTGCAAGCTCAGGTAGATATGTCTAACTGGTCTGTTCCTGAAGTTTTCAAATGGTTTGGTAAAGCTGGTAATATCCCTGTAGATGACATATTGAAAACCTTTAACATGGGTATTGGTATGGTGATAATAGTCGATAAAGCCAATGTTGCAAGAGTGAAGGAGCTATTGGAACAAGCTAATGAAACCGTTTACGAGATTGGTTCTCTGGTTAACCGTCTAGAAGGTCAACCAGGTTGTGTTGTAAACAATGCCAGCAACCTATACTAAATGTATATGTGTTTCAAATGATCTTTTTTTCCATAGTGCACCAAATATTAAGTCAACTAAGAGAATAAACTACAAATTTGTACAAAATCTGTAAGAATAATAATATAGAAGTTAATGAAAATTTCGGACACTTAATATGTATGAAATATTCCAATATTGACAAACTACAATTTGATTATTATATAACTATATTTTTGTACGGTGCTCGATACGGCTCTATGGCCGAGCTAATCAGGGACATCAATCAAGAACAATGACTGCTAGTAGTGGTTAGACCATATATATTGTTCACTTCGCTCAAGTGCTTTTAAGGTCTGCGTTATAACCATCTTATCTACATAATTGGTCTCCATAACACTATTTAGAATTACTTTTAAGCTGGTGAGGTTATTTAGAAAAGAAACAGCGAGAGTTGCTAAACAAATAGGGTACAATCCAAAATCATTCCATCACATTGGTAAAAACAATTGTAATATTTTAATTGGAACTATTCTATTTTTATAGTAATGGATCAAGAGACGAAGAAGGTCATATCTAAGGACTTCCAAGATGTCTTGCTTGATACTTCGACAGTTGTTGTGTCCTCTGTTTTCGATCAAGAGAACAAAATAGTGGGTGGTGAAAATGCCAAAGGGGTTGATATCATAGACTCGACGCTTGATATTGACCAAAGAGCTATAGATAAATGGATTCCATATTTGAGGGAGTACACAGAAAATGATCAATTGAATACAGTTATCACGGAACTGGAGAACTCGATTGATGATAACTTTCAAGGGCTGGAATTACAACTCTTACAAGACTCGCAATTAAATGATAAACTCGAAACTTCAATGGATGAAATTGCAGAGATACAATCAATGGTTGAACTGTCATTGTCTCGAGATATTGATGAGTTCCAAAAGAATCTTACATCTTCAACAAACGAATTGATAAGGCAAAAACAAACTTACCTTAACTCCAAGAAAACCTCTCTCAAAATTTCGGAAGCTATTATACTTATAAATAAAGTCCTACGCTTATTAGAACTGTCAAATAAATGTCAGGAACTTATAACAGAAGGTAACTTTTTTAAGGCTTTGCAGAATCTCGACAGTTTGGAAAAACTTTACTTACAAGAGTTCAGAGATTACAATTTCAAATTATTAAAGGAGATTTATGTTTCTATACCATACTTAAAATCAGTGACAAAAGATGAATGTATCAATTTGATAAAGAACTCGCTGAACTCTAACCTAGGAAAGAATTTAAATGTAGTTGGACAAACCTTCTATCTAATATACAAAGATGAATTGCTTTCCAAGTGGTTAAATACAAGAGAAATTATGAAATTAAAGAGAGTGAAATTCAACTCGCCTATTGAAATTTCAATGAGAGATGAAGAAAACTTAAGAAAATTAGAACTCGAGCAATTTTTTAACTTGGATGCCTTCCATGATTCATTGATGATTTTTGAGACACTGAATGAAACTGATTACTTAGTCGAAGAGTTTAACAAAGAATATGAATTCAAGAAATCTAAAACAATTCAACCACTGCCTTGGAAGACTTCTGGTAACACTGTTTCCGTTAATAGCACAGCTCATGATGAATTTAAAGAGTCATTATCTGTACCCTTCTTGAAGGAGTATTTACTTAATATTCTTGGGTTTCTGTTATATGATATAAACCTGAATAGGCTGACGGATTACATCTTTGTTAATAACAACTACAATGCTACTAATGAGTTTTGGGAAATGTTAATGATGAGACTAAAGCCGTATTTTAAATACTTTATGGACACAGTATTAAAGACAGAGAAAGATATCATTGAGTTCAAAGACTTTTTGGGTATTTATGTATGCATTATGGAGAATTACAAACTCAATATCGATCCACTGTATTCCGTAATGCTAGCTTTATTCGAAAAGTATTGTAAAACGACATTAGAATTGTTTGACAAAGATTTCCAAGTAATGCTAAGTGATGATGACTTCATGCCTCTAACTATAGATAATAAAGGCTTTTACGAAAAGGTCATTAAGATATGTTGGATGAAGGAAAATCATCAGATTATTGATGATATGGATGATGAAAACTTTTCCGTAACACTCCCTTTTTCTCCACTTTATCCAATGACATGTACAATGACTCAAAAAGTGTATGCCAAATTGACATCTTTCATCTCTAGTTTTTATAGGCATAGCCTGCATTCGTTGAACAATATCCTTGTGAACACCATAGATGGTATTCTAGATGGAGTTGTCAACAAACAGATTAGAGCCAAATTGGAAACGACGTCAAGGGAAGAGATCGCTCAGCTCCTTATCAACTTGGACTATTTTGTAATTGCTTCTAAGGAGTTTAGTAATTTGATGACAAAGGATAATATTTTAGAGAACCCTGATGTTGAAATACGATTGGCTTCAACGAAGAATTTTGCTGAGAGTAGGAAATATGCGGAATCTAAATTGATAGATTTGATCGATACAAAAATAAAGGACATTCTGGAGACAGTTTCATTTGATTGGTTGGATACTGATAGAAGAATTGATCCTGATATTTCCATTGTTGATTTAGCTCAATTTCTAGAAATGATGTTTGCAACTACATTGGTAAATCTACCATATAGTGTGCAAATTTTACTGATTTTCAGGGAATTTGATTCGCTAACAAGACACTTCTTAGATGTCCTTTTGCATGATACCCCTCAATACATTTCGAAAGAAAGTGTAGGTAATTTTGAGGTTGATATGATGTACTTAGAAGGAATCATTCCAAAAATTTTTCCAAGAACTGATGAGAATGAGAATGGAAGACTGGGTAGTCAGACACCAAAGACACCTACCATTGATGACGAAAGTAGGTCTCAATCTAACTCACAAATTGATAACAATATCAAATCATTAGAATCCACTTTTATGGAATTGAAACAATGTATTCAGTTACTTCAGTCAGAAGATCCAAATGAATATCTAGATCCACAAATGAGATCAAGGAAATACTCTAGAATTAAGCCGGATGATGCTAATATCTTAATAGGGAAGATTAGGCCTATTACGGCACCAACACCTACAAATGAGGCGGAAAACTCCAGTGTTTTCAATCTAGACTGGAATGGATCTGATAGCAATAATGGCAATAATAGACTGGCGAAGTTTTTTAATAGACGGTGAGCATGTTAAGATTTGACATTTTGTAGAGATTTAAGTAAACGTTATATACATTTTGGCATTAAGCCAGCATTCAGATCAATTAAGTAGCATAAGTTAATATAGTCTTTATTGGTCTTTAATATGCTGATTATGTTTAGTCACAGTTATTCTTGTGTTTTACTGCTTCACAAATCGCTAGACACACAAGACATGGAAATTTTTCTTAAAACCTAAATTTCAAAATATAGTCAATTGATGCGATGAGCTTGAAAAAACACTGGGATATTAATTTTACATTTTACATATGGAGCTTAAACTGCTACTTCTTCAAAAATAAGGATTGAACTAGGCTAATATATAATGGGTACTAAAAGAGGTAACGATGGTTCAAGTCAAAACAGGAAGATCAAGAAATTTAAGATAGCAACAGGGTTTCTAGATCCTGGTACATCCGGTATATATGCTACTTGTACCAGGAGAAAAGAAAAGGCTGCGATTTCAGAGATGGGAATATTACTTGAGGAGAAGATAGAAGAACTATATGGTGAATCAGAAGTGGCCGATTCAGATGTTGATGAGGCAGGCTCGATAGAAGATGAAGTTGCTAAAGAACTTGCACAGTTGAAGAAGAACAAAGATGACCAAGACAAGAAACAATTATTGAAGGCGATCGATTTGCAATGTGAGTGTGTTGTATTCTTTAAGACTAGAAAACCTGTTAATCCCACAACGCTAGTTAAAGCAATTATTGATGACTTCAGTAACCCCGAGAGTAAAGTGAAAAGGACAAGGTATATTCAAAAACTAACACCAATTACGTATTCTTGTAATGCCACCAAGGAACAATTTCAAAAACTTATTGATCAAGTAGTTGAGCCCGCGTTTAAATCCGATCAGTCTTACAAATTTGCTGTTGAAGTTACGAGGAGGAACTTTAATACGATGGAGCGAATGGATATTATTAACACAGTAGTAAGTACTGTTATGAAACACGGACATCATAAAGTAGACCTTAAAAACTATGACAAGGTTATAATGGTTGAATGCTTTAAGAATAATATTGGCATGTCTGTTCTTGACAATGACTACTCCAAGAAGCACAAGAAATACAACCTACAACAAATATACGAAGCTAAATTCAAGGATGACGAAAAATAAAGATGATGGAAATGTTTCCTCTTATTCTTCTTTAGATGTTCTGTTTCTTTCCATTTAAATATCTTGTTATAATATTTTGTTTCTAATGATATTTGTTCACTAATGCATACAAATTTATCTGTTTAATATAAATTTTAAAAGGCTTTTATATATGTGATGTGAACTAAATTTACAGGTGGGAAGGATGGTGACTGGGAATTTATTTCTAATTTGTTTCAGAAAGAGAAGACACGAATGCCTTTGTTATAGTCAGTAATTTTTTCCCATGCCATCCAGTCACTTGTCTTGTTAGGTATCAAACCCATATCATTCAATTTCTTCAAACCGATGAACATCAAAACACCTTGGAAAGCAACGTAAAGTATCATCATAAGATATATCTGATTTTGAGACTTAGGGTTTCCCAAAACAGGTTTGAAAGTTTCTCTTATTGTAAATATTGATTTGACAGGGCCAGAAAGTAGCATCAAAGCAGTCATTATAGGGATTATTTGTAATGATGTACCAGACATGTAAGACATGAAGAAATTCATTGGGATAGATTTGGCTGGTTGCAATGCTATTTCCCAAGCTTTTTGAACTTGAAGGTTGGCTATATCGGGCTTATTCACCTGCTTGTTGGAGGTATTCTTCTTATCTCTTACTGATCCACTAAGACCTTGATAGCCTTGAGGTGAAGGTGTATTTACCGTGGACTGTTGCCATTCCTTAACAATTTGTGGATTCAGTAAGTTCTCGACCCACTCCTCTGTGTTCGCATTTACCATAATGTCTTTCTGAGTTGTGATACGTGGGCTTTGTATGGCTTGGTTCAACTAAGACAAAATAAAGTAACTTATTGTATCAGTATGATTATCAATGGTAAGGGTTTCCGATTGTAATCTAGCTCTTGATGATATTCACAGTTGCTCGCACGGTTGATCATTTGTAAACTCGGGTTATTGACGGTTTCCTGCATGTTCACGTAGAAAAAGCCCTACGACGAATGGCAATAAAATGGGACCAGTATGGATGATTTTTAATTTCAGCTTATTACTCTTATAAAAGTGCTTCTAGAATGCAGAATACTATGAATTCAATAAATAGTAATGCAATGAGCAAATCTAATATCCTTGCAAATTTTCTTGTGTGAGTGAAATTTTCTGCACCGCCCATCACGCATAAGACACAATTTGATTTCAATTCACGGGTATCACAAATATTTGTATCATACATCTATAATACCAGATTTATTTACATAACTGTTTTGACATTGAAGTAATTTATATTAATCTAAACTGTAGGTTTACTCAAGCGTATAATAACACTCACTTCAAAGCTAAGATGACGTCAAGGTAAGACTAGGAAAATTAAGGTGAAATTTCCTAAATTGGCCTTTCATTAAAGAATCAAGGAATATTAAGAAATTATGCGGAGCCAGTATCTTATATACAACACATATTGCATACCCGAAACAACCATCTGAAGATATATCTTTGTGAATGAATGGGTCGAATAATATATATGACAATAAACTGCCTCTAAGCAAAACATGTGACTTATATCGTTAAACGACAGTGGTAAGTCGCACTCGCGATTTCTGAAAAATTTTCGTTTTCGCACAGCGAATTGAAACTTTTTTTCTGGCTGAATTCATTGCAAAGCTCATCGCGATGAGCTGACAATTTTTGATCCAAGCTAGCTATACAATGGGTGGGATTGTTGTGGAATTGCGGCGTACAATTGGTATATGTCTTAAGCGTCTTTGTAAATATTCGAGGTATCCTTCATACGATATTAAGCGGTACTTCTTTTTTTTTCTTCGAGAAGGAAAGGAAAACGGTAAATAATACGATATAACATAAAGAAAAATGGCTGAGAACCAAGCTAGACGCAACTCCTATGGAAACATTGATTTCACAGAAGAGGTCTCCAAGCAATGCTTGAAACAAGTTGAATTTTACTTCTCTGAGTCTAACTTCCCATATGACAAGTTTTTGCGCACTACAGCTGAGAAGAACGATGGATGGGTTCCAATTACTACCATCGCTACCTTCAACCGTATGAAGAAGTTCAGACCAGTTGATAAGGTTGTTGAGGTGTTACGTACAAGTGAAATACTAGAAGTTTCAGAGAATGGTGAAAATGTAAAGAGACGTGTGCCATTGGTATGGAACAGAAACGACGAGAAATTCAAAGAGGCCAAGTTAGAACAGAACAAGAGGACACTTGTTGTTATGAACTTCCCTCATGACGAAGAGGCTGCTCAAGCTCAGGAGAAGAAAGAAGGTGAAGAAGAGAAGGAGGATAAGGATCTACAAGTTGAGATCGAAGAATTCTTCAGAAAACTGGCTCAAGTCAACCAAGTTAGATTGAGAAGAGATCACAAGAAGAACTTTCGTGGTACCGTTTTCGTGGAATTCAAGAACTACGATGAATGTAAGAAATTTGAAGATGAATACTCTGCTGGTAGCAAAGATGACAAAGAAGGTGGAGAGATTTTGTCCTTCAAGGGTAAGAGACTGAATATTCTGACTAAGAAACAATACGACATGCAAAGAGAGGCCACTAGATCCAAAAACTTCAGTGGCTCTGGTCAGAGATCTAGATCCTTCACTGGACACAGAAAAAACATGCCAAAGCCATCAAAGAAGAAAGATCAAGATTCTGAAAACTCTTCTGCCATCGCTGAAGAGTGATGTAACACGTACAGACGACCATATAATACTGTAAAATAATACAAAAATATAATTTAACTAAATTTACAGACAAAAAAAAGATAACATAGCATTTTAAAATCACGATCATTGATGGTTACAAAAATAATAATTTCAATTACAGTTCGATATAATAATACATAAATAGAACTGTTATAAATCATTAAAAAAAGTAAGTACTAGACAAGTGATAAAATTGCAAAAAGGAACAAACAATCTTCGTCGTGGTAAAGGTATCATGAGGCATATATAGACTTTGGATCTGTTTCTGTGTAAGGTTGGTTTTGGAAGACTAGCATATAGACGCTTAGCAACTAATAAAGTATTTTGTTATCTCGTAAACCTCTTATCTTTGAATACAGTTGTGATGCATAGTGAATGTTTAAATTTTTTTTATTTTTTAATTTAATATGTTTTTAGTAATAGTACAACACTTAGAATTAGAAGTAAAAGTGTGAAATCACAAGCATGGCATAGTGTGGTAGAATATTATCAAATAAAAGAATACATCATAAATCATAGTCAGTATGAGTCACAATTGGCAAACGCCGTAAAGTTGGTGGAAAGCTGAAAATTGTAACAAAGACAGCAAAAGAAAAGATCAGTAATTAGAGTGAATATACTATTAACTTGTTTGCCTTCTTTTCCTTAGTTTATCCATGTTAAGTTTCCTTGTGGTGAAAGACTGTCTCTTCTTCGGGTCGTACCAGCCACCATTTTCTGAAGGAAATGGCGCGGGAGGGGCATAGTTATAGTCGGAAGAGATGTAGTAAGACCAGCCTGGTGTCAAAGTGGTGTGTTGCACAGGTGTTGCAGTTAGAGAAGTAAAGAAAGACACTGCACTGGTGGCGTACCTTCTGGACCAAGTGGTAGCAGTAATCTTAGTTCCGGGCTGCGTTTGCATTGGCGCAAATTTAGCCTTTCCGTTCTGTTCCCCGTAAGGTATGTCGAAACTCTTTGAATCGATGGTGGCACCAAGGTCACCGGTGGTGACACGGGTTTCAGGAGTCGGTGGTGCAGTTATTAGCAATGTGTCCGGCAGTTTACTGCCGGTCATACCAGTCAGTTTAAACCTCGGGGAGTAGTGTATCGTGTAACCGTCCGTGGTAGCAGCGTATATCTGTACATAGTAGTAACCGTTGGCACCGACACTCTGCGACACTTCAGCCTCGAAGTCCGTGGTGCCTATGTCCGACAGTTTCCCAATCACTTTGAAAGCCTCAATCTTGTAGTTGGGACCCGAGCAAAGCGAAAATGTCAGCGACGTGAAATCATCCTGCGAAGGCGTGTTGGGCGTGAACAGCCATTGTATAGGTATCTTTGCAGTACCTCCAGAAGCATCAAAGGATTGGTCCAGTGACGGACCCACAACAGCTATATCAGCAGCGACTAGCTGCATCAACAGCAATATTATCGAGAGCATTTGATTGGTATTATATTTTTCAGTTTTAGTTTAGTTTTGTAATCGGCGAGGGCTAATTGATTATTTGTCTCATATACGTTTCAAATTCCTAATACGCGTGCTCTAATCCCCCCCATCCCATTTATATACAATTCTCAATCCCCGTCTCGAGGTTCACTTTGGCTCATTTTTTGTTTTCGGTTTTGCACTTACAGGCCCATTCATCGTCCAAACCCCCCACACTCTACGCACCTTTCTGTGGAAATAAATATTACTTTTTTTCAACATTGCGAGTTGTCACCAAACAATGAAACGATATCGCAATTTTTAATTTTTTTTCATTTTGTTCAGCTATGCTCCCAGATAGCAAAATGCTCTTTCTGCGCATTATTCCACATTGCGACGTTGGTCATCAGATGTGTCTCTCCTCAAAACTCTGTTTAGAAATAGGTTTTTTGTGCACGGTTATCTGTGTGCTGCTTTCCGTTCTCTCCTAATATATTTGTGCTGCCTATATGGCTATGTGACATTGGTAGATTCTCTTACACAGAATGGCCAGTACAAATGCGTAAATGCTCATCAGAGGTTGATACGCAGTGGGAACCTGGATATCTTCACTCTTAGATAACAGATTTGTCGTAAATCACATGCGAGAGTTAAAATACCGTGCGGAGGAGGCAGTCCAGTACGAAGTCCGTACAAAACTCTTGAAACATATCATAACAGTTCCTCGTACAAGCGTTCGTACAGCCATGTTTTGCGATACTGTTTGTTCTGCGGTTTGTTCTGCGGTTTCTTCGACGTCAAACAGGATTTACATTCCTGTGATTCTTAAACCAAAAAAACTGCTAAAAATACTGACACTCTTTTGTGCGCGTTCCATAAGGGGAAATATTAATTGCATAGGTCTGCACTCAACAAGCACGAAAAGGGTCGTCTGAAGATACGTCAACCTTTGGAACTATCTGGGGAGGGGCCGTGTTACGTAACCTTTCATGTTGGCATTGTTAGGATGAGATCATGTGACTGAAAAAATATTGCCTGCGCTGAGGGAAGAAAAAAAAAAATTTGCGATGAGCTATATAATAGGTAGTATTGGTTAGGTATACAAAAGACAAGGAAGAAGAGCCGGAAACAATACGCACAAGATGAAGCTGGATACCTCGCATATGCGGTACTTGACCGCGGATGATTTCAAAGTGCTGCAGGCCGTTGAGCAAGGGTCGCGGAACCACGAGATTGTTCCTACGCAGCTGATCCACCAAATCTCGAAGATGCGTTCCATATCCGGTACCAACAGGTCTATCAGTGATCTGGCGAAACTGAAGCTGATCTCGAAAGTGCGTAATGCGAAGTATGACGGTTACAGACTGACTTACAACGGTATCGACTACCTGGCGCTGAGGACGCTGCTGAATCAGGAAGTGGTGTACAGTGTGGGTAACACCATCGGTGTCGGTAAGGAGTCCGATATCTACCAGGTGAGTGATAGAAACGGTACCGCAAAAGTTATGAAAATACACAGACTGGGTAGAACCTCGTTTCATACAGTGAAAAACAACAGAGACTACCTGAGAAACAGCAGGCAAGGTACAAACTGGATGCACCTCTCTAAGTTGGCCGCTAGTAAAGAATTTGAGTTTATGTCTATGCTTTACGCTAAGGGCTTCATTGTCCCACAGGCGTATGGTTGTTCTAGACATGTGGTGGTCATGGATTTAATCGATGGTTATCCGATGAGAAGACTAAGAGAACATAAAAATATTCCAAAGCTGTACAGCGACCTAATGACGTTCATTGTCAATCTGGCAAATAGTGGGTTAATTCATTGTGACTTCAACGAGTTCAACATTATGATCAAAAACGATGAAGCCGTCACAGATGAAAAGGACTGTGGCTTTGTAGTTATTGATTTCCCACAATGTATTTCCATACAGCATAAGGACGCTGAGTTCTATTTCAAAAGAGATGTTGACTGTATAAGAAGGTTTTTCAAGAAGAAATTAAAGTATGATCCACAGCCTGAAGCTGGTATGTTGGATACCGACGGTTTCGGTGAAGGATACAAATATGCATACCCAGATTTCAACCGTGATGTCAAGAGAACTGATAATCTAGATGAACTAATGCAAGCATCAGGATACAGTAAAAAACACCCCGGTGATAGATACCTAGAAGAAGCTGTTGAGAGCATGAGAAATGCGGAATACAACTCCGATGATGATATTGATGTATCAGAAGATCGGAGTGAGGAAGAAAGTGATTCGGATTATGACTATTATTATACAGAAGAGGATGAAGAGAGTGGTGAAGATAGTGATGGAGATAGTGAGGAAGAAGAAAATGAACGAATTATTGAAGCTTTGTCCTCAGGAGTTGGCAACTTAAAAATGGACAAGTTGGGTAATTATATACTGGAAGATTAAGCTATCTTAGGTGTATGATTATTAGTTACTAATTATCTATAAATAGTATTATTACATTGCATATTAAAATTGTCATTTTCATAATTTCTAACATTCTAAATTAAGGTCTGTCTAATGGTAAAATTTTTTGCAAATATTGCGAAGTAATTTGTCTTAGCTAAATTGATAATGTGCAATACTAGTCATATTCAACGCCAGAGCCTTCCTCGTCGTCTTCATTGTCTTCAAGCTCTATAGGAATATCAAAGCTTGGTGTTTCAATAGGAAAATCGAATAAACCAGCATTTGAACTGTTCTTATTTATCGGGGTTGTTTTAGATATAAGCTGATTTACAGCAGGATTTGCTTGTTCTTGAATTATTTCATCCTCCTCAAAATCTTCTTCTGCATAGTCTCCACCATCAGCTTCTTCGTCTTCTTCATTCTCCTCTTCGTTGTCTTCCTCTTCTACCTCACTTCCGTCGGACAAGTCGCTATTGTCCTCGAAATTTCCGTCAGCTTCTTCATCATCTTCTGAGTCAAAGGGTATCTCGTTAATGTTGCCTTCTGTCTCCATTTGTTTAGTTGCCTCTTGTAAAGCGCTTGGTTGATCGGATGTATTGTTCTGCTGTTTGTTTTTGTTCGCAGTTTTAGCCTTTAATTCTTCGCTCATCGATTCATCCTTAACTTGTTTCAATTTAACGTAGTCATCAATTTTAGAGTATTCAGTTTGATCAATCATCGAGAATTCAAATTTTGTACCATAACCATCGTCAACCTTTTTTATTAGAGTAACATTAAAAGTCAATCTTGTTATTGAAGAGTACGATATAGATTCAATGTTTGAAGATTCAAATACTAAAATAGGTTTCTTAAAACCAAAAATTATTATTTCTGGCAAAAAATAGAGAGTACCTTCCTTGGTACCCCTATGGCATTCTACATGGAATGATGGTACAGGCTGCTCTACCGATGGGTTGAAGGGATTGGCAATTTTGAATCCTGTTAAAATAGCTTGCTTTCTGATATATTCAGTGCACTTGTTGAAGTCATCTACTTCTTGCCCTATTAATCCCATACTTTTAAACTCAGTTAATACATTTTCTTTGTTCATGGTTAGTAAAATTGGATCTTGGTCCTTGTCGTTGACCTTCTTTAATTGAACGAAAAGATATAGCAAATTTGGCTTTTCAGGTACAGGTAAAAATGTACCCATCTTCACATTGTCTTTTAAATTAGAAATTGAAAACTCTGATACACCATTTTTGACTAAGGATAATTGTGGTTTATGATCAATGCTCGACAAATGTAAAACTAGGTCCAACTTCTTCCTAATTGGCGATAGTACAGAGACGTTTTTCAAAGAGAATATGATATTTTGTTCATCGATAACTCCATTGCTAGTCACCTTCCGTTTTTTCTCTATATTATCACTGTGACTCAGACCATAATTGTATAATTCCTGAAACACCTCCAATGAGCTCGGCAGTGCCCTCGTGATGTTCCTTATTTTGTTCTGAAGCTCTTTAGGAAGCTCATTTAGAAAATCGAAGCTGCTCATTATAATGCACACGCCTATTCAGATATCAACCTTGATGTATTATCTCGTTCTGACTGCAATATCAATTCCAATCAATAGAATGCACACTAGTTTTATTATTTTAATTACTCGAATCATTTCTGCGATGGGCGATAGTCGTGTTTTTTAAATAGCACTGCATACGTATATAGAATGTATAGTGTCACAGCTATGCGATGAGCTAAGCTAAACACTGATAAGATGCTACTAAGCTGAGTTGTACAGATAAGAGGAATTTTTCCTTAACTGCCTCTCAACCTTAGCAAATATAGTTGAAGTAAAACATAAAAATGAATGGCAATTTATGCCATAATTGAAAGTATGGGCCTAAATAAACCAGACCAAAATTGGTGGTCATGATTGTGTGAGTGTTGGGAGGTGCCTCTTCTGTATATGCATTTCATTATTCAAGAAGTATAGTTAACATACTCATCCGTTTGAGAGATCAGTTTCGTAAAGGGAATATGAATGGCTGTTGTAAGAGCTTCGGGAGAAGATAAACTCCGAAGATCACTTTTGTCTTACTGTGTTAATCTTTAAAGGGAGTGATGAGGTGATGTTGACTATTGGAGTAACAACATTGACAATACAATATATAACGCTGGAAGACTGACGACTATATATATAATGGCAGCAAGCTCGTTATAAGTTTAAATTATGAATTGGGAGTTTGAGGAGACTTGCGAAACCTATACTAGCTCAACAAAAAAAGAGAATTTGAGATGGTGAACACACTAGACAAGACATTCCTTGAAAAAAGTTCATGGAAGCCTGATTTATTCAAGGGGAAAGTGGGATTTGTGACTGGCGGTGCTGGGACTATCTGTCGAGTACAAGTTGAAGCATTGGTCTTGCTTGGCTGTAAAGTAGCGATCATTGGCCGTGATCAAGAGAAAACAGAGAGAGTTGCCAAAGAGATATCTAGTTTGGTTGACAACCCTGATGCTGTATTGCCTATTTCCAAAGTTGATGTAAGAGAGGTTAAACAGTTAGAAAGTGCAGTAAAGAGGACAGTTGACAGGTATGGGAGGATTGATTATGTTATTGCAGGGGCAGCCGGAAACTTCATATGCGATTTTAATCACTTGTCGGCAAATGCATTCAAATCTGTTGTTAGTATCGATTTGTTAGGGAGTTTTAATACTGCAAAGGCTACTATGCCAGAACTTATCAAAAGTAGAGGTTCAATTTTATTCGTATCCGCAACGTTCCATTATTACGGGGTACCATTCCAATCGCACGTAGGAGCAGCGAAGGCGGGTATTGATGCTCTCTCTAATGCTTTAGCAGTAGAAATGGGTCCATTTGGTGTGAGATCAAATTGTATAGCACCAGGGGCAATCCAAGGTACAGAAGGTTTCGATAGACTAATTGGTGACGCCAGTAAGAAGAAAACTACTAGTAAAATTCCATTGCAAAGGTTAGGAACAACCGAAGATATTGCCCAGGCAACAGTATACTTATTCTCTCCAGCAGCTTCATATGTCAGTGGTACAATTCAAATTGTTGACGGAGCGATGTGGCACATAGGAACTCATTTTGCACATGAATTATACCCTGACCTTCTATTTAAAGATCCAAAGGCCAAGTTATGACTAGTAGATATGTTATATAGCTCTTTTATATATTCTGCAGGTAAATGTACTACAATTTCATTTAGCTCACAATAAGATTTTGAACATTAGTTTGTCGGTTATGTTTGATATTGTTAATGGTCGCCGGTATATTTTTTGCATTTGTCTGTTATATTAACAAATTAAGCCTGGGTAAATGTATAACATCCAGCTGAATCAGACTACTGCACTTAATTTTGGCTGACCATTACCTGATCAACTATTGCTCATTGTTATATTTTGCTTGCGATGAGTTGACATTGCACAACTTTTAAGTTTCGCGTTTTGAAAAAAAAAATAATAATAATAATAATACATATAATGATACACGCTTTCTGTATCCCGTCCGTTTCAACTATTGAATTATTAGCATTTTAGCACCAGCCATAACAACAATTGTGTCTTACTTTCACTTTCAGATAGTACTAAGCTTATTCGGAATTGCAGTTGTCAGCTCATAATAATATTCGTGGGAATATCAACCATTAGCAGACTATTGAAGGGGACAACTGACATCAGTTCTAGAGGTCATTGAACTAGTATAAAATGGGTATTCAAGGATTACTCCCACAATTGAAACCTATACAGAACCCCGTTTCGTTGAGGAGGTATGAAGGGCAGACATTGGGTATTGATGGATACGCATGGTTGCATCGCGCTTCGTGCTCATGTGCCTACGAATTGGCTATGGGGCTGCCGACAGAGAAATACTTGAAGTTTTTCATAAAGAGATTTAATATGTTAAAATCATTTGGAGTAACACCATATTTGGTATTTGATGGTGATTCTATAAATGTGAAGCAGGAAACGAACAAAAAGAGACGAGAGAAGAGGCAGGAGAATAGAGAAATAGCTATGCGCTAATGGCAGTCTGGGAACAAGCGAAATGCAATGGATTACTTTCAGAAATGTGTTGATGTAACGCCAGAAATGGTCAAATGTGTGATAGATTATTGTAAAAACAATGGTATAAAATATATTGTCGCCCCATTTGAAGCTGATCCACAGATGGTATATTTAGAGAAAAAAGGATTGATTCAAGGAATAATTGCAGAAGACTCAGATCTATTGGTTTTTGGATGTCGACGGTTGGTTACCAAGTTAAACGATTTTGGTGAGTGTATTGAAATTTGTAGAGACAGTTTTGGCCAATTGACATCCAAATTCCCCATTGGACAACTATCTAATGAAGAAATAAGAATGATGGTATGTCTTTCAGGTTGTGATTATACCAATGGTATTCCCAGGATTGGTCTTATTAAAGCTATAAAATTGGTTATGACACATCGAAATATGGATAGAATTCTGATGTCATTGCAAACAGAAGGGAAATTTTCTGTACCTGAGAATTTCTATGATGAATATCGATATGCTGATTATTCTTTTCAGTTTCAAAGAGTGTTCTGTCCATTGAGCAAACAAATTGTATCTTTGACTGAGATACCAATGGGACTTCAGTCTGATAAAATACTTCACAGCTGCATTGGCAAGGCAATATGTAGGTTGGATGGTACTAAGAAATATTGTTTAAATGATGAAATAGACCACGAAATCCATGGTTACCTGGCTAGGGGTGACCTCAATCCATATGACTTCACTAAGAGGCTTGTTAATAGGGAGCATAAACTACAATTACAATCCAAGTCCGATATGAGCATCACTTATGATCCAAGTAACGAACAAAATTCTAGGAAGGTGCTCTCTATTGACACTTTTTTCAGTAGTGTTCCAGAAATTAAAGGACAAGGTACAAGCTCAAATAAACAACCAGTTTATGAGGATTTTGTTGAAAAGAAATACACACAATTAATATCTAACAGAAAATTGGGTAGGAAGAGTGATTGCAATAATAAAGTAACTAGTAAATTTTTCACATCTAATCAAGAGTCAAATAGCAGAACTGCAGGGCTAAATAGATGTAACTTGAACTCGATCGAACAAGCCACAGAAAAAATAATAATATCAGATAACGAAAGTGAAACAGATTTGCCTGAATCCGAATTACCGACTCAAGTGGAAGCGCAAAATACTCCGACCGAATTTTCCTTGTCAATTGCAAGCAGTCAAAGTAAAAGCACATCTGATGGCTTTAATTCATTTGAGGTGACTAGTCAAAGAGATGAAATCGGAAATACTAGTGAGGAACATGAAGATATATCAGAGCTTATTGACCTCTCAGATAATAATGATGTTGACAATTCCACAAATTTGGTATCAGGTTTGAGAAATATCAAAACAGAAAATTCAATCCCTTCACTGAAATTAGAAAATGTAAGACGAGCCAACCCTCATAAATTTGATCTCTCAATAAGCTCATATGAAATAAAGAAACCTAAGACTGAAATTTTAAAACCTTCAAGGGTATTAAAGCCACGTAATGTGAACCAGAAACCAAGTTCTGGTATTATTCCTAATATTATTGGTGACAAGCATTCAAGAGACAGACTGAAAAGAGATGTTGGTAAACAGAGAGTTTTGGCCTCAAAAGCAAAGGCATTACAAACTGAAACCAGCACTAGAAAAACTGGAAACAAGTTGCTACAGCAATATGTTTATAATCCCTCAAAATAATAATGACAAATCCACTTATGATTTCATATATGTTGTTAACTAAAACTTTTAGAACTACATATAACCAGTCTGCATCATTTACTTAGATATAGTTTCTATATTTTTGCAACGCACATATATTGTATGTCACTCAGTGGTGTAGATCGTAAGCTATTATACATCATTGGCATATGGTTGTAATGCGCTTGATATTTTTTATGATATTACTTTTGTACAATTTATTTGCTAATTTCATAAATGTGTTTACCCATTCCAGTTTGCTTAAGAACTGTAGAATATAAGCGCCTAGTAAGTATAGCTTCGAACAATATAAACTGCACTAAAGATTGGCCAGGTTAAGATGATCGGTTGAAACAGAGAATAAATAAAATTATTTCTTAGTAATCAAAAATATCTTGAAATATATCCAACTTTAGTTCTTAATTTCTATTTCATGTGAAATCTATCCGGTTATGAACGGGGATTGCGTTGCTGCCCCGGTGCAAGAAATGAGATATGCACTAATTCTACTATATTATTCCTATTTGTACATGGATTCGTGTAGTTACTTTGCTACGTATTTTTCTAAGCGATAGCATTTATCCCGAGAGGAAAGTCACTGTGTAATTTTAGTTAAACTGAGCTAGTAACTATTAAGTAGTTCTTGATTTTATCGAATAGCCATGTAACATATCTAGGCACTGTTAGCCAGCTATCTTATCATGTTGGTTACTTTGCATGAAAATATACTGGGATGAATTTGTGCCGACTATCAAAATATGTTTTACTATCTCGTATTTTGTAAAGTAGAAGTATTGTTATATTTTTAATGAGTATAAGACCGAGATTTTGGAGAGGGGTTACTTCATACTAAGTGGTTTGGCTTACTTCCTATTTATTGTTTGATGTATATTTGCTTATTAATTCCAGCATTTGTTTTTGGTAAATCAACGGAGAAGAAAATATTTGAGAAGAAAAAGAAAAAGGGTTGAGAGAAGAATGAATACAACCGGAAGCTCTTGATATAGCATATTCTGCGCGGTCTTGGAGCAGGTCATGGAGCAAATGTAAATATAGCATACAGATTTTTTTATAGGAAATAATTCATGCAGCAAAAGCAAGTTTCTTTTCAGGATCGGGTATGGACGTTTGGAAAGTCGGGAACTCATTGATCTATAAGGGTGAGAAATTGATTTTACGTGCAATTTTCAAATGCAACGGATTCATCCCGGGAAATTTTTAAATCAGCATTCACTTTTCTCGAGCATGACTGCACCGTGGCTTTGGTAGCTTACTAAACCTCCGCAAGCTTGTAGAAAACTGCTGTGTTTGATGATGAGTAAGTCAAATAAAAAAGAAAGAGTTGTCACTCTACAATATTTTATTCGTAAAACAGGAACTGTGAAAATTGTCTGAGTAGATTAATATATTCATAATGTATACATTACAAACACATTCGAACTATAACACCGTTGGTAGCACAAAAAGTATTATTCCTAGTGTAGAGTATAGATTAATTTGATATATGGAAACTAATTGTCCCAGTTGCAATAAAGTATACTGTGCTACAGGTTGAAAGTCTGAAATTAAAACAAAATATTTCAAGAAAAAAAAATCATACGATTTTGGCTACGTTGCTTTAATGGCCGGAAATTCATGCTTTTGAAATATTCCCATTTTAAACATTTAAGAGTTGATCACGCTACTAGTTGCTACTTGATGCTCTTGCTGTCCTGTTTGCTTTGAATAGATGTTATATTATGGGTCGGTTCGGGCTGATCTCTGGTGTCATGAGAATATGAGAACTTGCCGTAGTGATAATGGCCTGCAGCTAGCTTCAAAAACTGGGCCAGCCTATGTCACATTATGGTTTTAATAGTGCCTTACCCGTTGAAAAATTCCCTCATGGTCATGTGGAAGATATTTTATTGCTTCTCTTGAATAGCAGGATTGAAAACTCTAGCTAGCCTGCCTTCGGGTGAATTTCTCCATACTACTCATTCAATGGGAGTTTTTTTTAATGTAGCCGTTACTCCTCGAAGAAAAAATACCCTCTACTAGTATTTTGTATACAATTGATACAGTTGTAGTAAGCAGGTGGTATCTTCTATTATGAACGCAATTTTACAGAACTTTCATTTACCTATCCTGAGGAATACATAGCATGACTGCTAATTATTAATTAGGTGGTTTTTCGATATGAGGGAAAGATCTTTGATTATCCCACTCTTCTAAATGTAGTATTAGGTGATTGGGTACACTAAAACCGAGCACAATTATTTCTCAACCCCTTGCTGTGTCTACTTGTTACTATAAACAGATGTATGGATTCAGTCACAGAATATTCTAAAATCATTTGAACTATGCTATTTCCCGCATTGATTGAATTTTGTATTGGTAGACTTTTGCTGATTGCACAGCATTTGTCTGGCCTTTTTGTATTTCGTTCGTCAGGGATTCTAAGAAAAGAACTATGCTACCAAACTTATATTATATTTTTATGAAAGTTTTGCCAAGTGGGCAATCTGCAGAGTTTATACCAATGTCCTCCAGAGTAACACTAGGACAGATAAGAAAAAAGTGTAACTCATAATATACAGCTAACTAGTAGAGATGGACTTAACAGAGACGGGTCTTTACCTCATTATCCACTACATAGGGGAGACCGGAAGACCATTATGCTCTGGCTACATTGTCGACACAGTATGGTTTTATTTTTCTATTTTTTATGCGTTGATTTACTAATCGATTAAGATGTAACGCTTATCAACGGATGGACTTCCACAAATAGAAATTATTCTAAAAAGAAAAAGATAACTTCTTGCGGAAAAATACCCTAAAAGAGTTCTTAATCCTTTTTCTTGTAGTCCCGAAGCTTTTTTTCCGGGCTATTTCTGCTTAATAGGCTCTATTACCTTTATTAGTCAACAGGATCAAATCTTCTTAATAGGAAGATATTAACATATCAATATTGTATGTCTGTGGGACTTAGCTGAATTGTACAAGACTTTTGTGCCTTGTATCGTATTTGAGCTTCCTTGTCACCTCTTATATTGCTATGTTGTAATATCTCGTTTCTCCAGTTGTAGGATTATTTGTTACAGAACTGTTGGGACTAGAATATACTCAGATTTTAATATTATTTTACACACAAGAAATGTGGTGTACCTAGGGTTATCTTCTTTATTGGGAAGACACCCTGGTTAAGAGGGTATATGCACACCAAGAAAAAAGAAATTCCATTAATGACTAAAAGAAACATAGATTTTCTAACTGCTTGAATCTTTTTCTTTTCTATTCCGGTAGAAAGATTTAATTCAACTGTTAATTACCAAAACGATTAGTAAACAATCGCTTTCGATAATACTGATGATCCATGATGCGAATTACTTATTGTTACTCATATCAAGGGTCGGATAGCCGGTGTAACTCCATTTTGGCTCCATGAATCCTTGTGAACTAACATACTCTTTCTAGGGTGCCTACTTAAAGTAGAGGGCTCGCATAGTTTGTTGTACTTGTATCTTCGGTTATTCAATAAGAGGAGAGCTTAGAGGCTTTGATTTTCTGTGAGTTGGTAAGGGTTCTAGTTATCGAAATATCGGAGAGTTATGGATTACAAAGTCTAAAACTAATTTATTACAATTTCAAAGAGAGCCCGCTTCATTTTTTTAGTAGACCAGGATTTGCAAATTTTGCTTGTTTCCTAGTTATAATTCACTTTGATTTTAATCTACTGACTGTATTTTATTTTTGATTTTATTATTAGTTGGTCATAGAATACCAACTGAAATTTCACTATATGAATAATATCTGACTATTTGATTGCCATATATATTTCGCGAATTTCTGAAGATCGGCATAGCTAGTAGATTTCCATCTCTTTTTCTATAATAACAGTTAAGGCTATATTCTCCTCGTTAAAAAAAAAAAACTATTGTTAAACAGATAGTATTGAATTTGGTACCAAAATTCGCTTTTTTTTGTTTTATTCTTTTTTGCAACAGATAATAAAAGAACATTGTGTATCAAGCATTTCATCGTCGGCATAATAATACAAATAAATCAGTCAAAGGTCAAGAAGTTGACCCTAGTACAGACATTTGAAAAGGAAATTTTTATCCTATACGTTGTTTATATGGTTCAATTACTGAACAAAAGACATTAACTGAAAGTTACATCTGGAATCCAAGCATCATGAAGTTCCATAAACAAATAAAATCTATTCTTTCTACCCAAGAGAATTTTGATAATATACAACTATTTAGTAGTCAGGAGGCTGTCAATCAAATGAACATGGTCATTCCGTTGTTTCCAGACCAATCTGATGAACTTCGGTCTGGAAATGGAGATAGTGAGCAGAATTGGAGAAATCAAGGTGATGTTCATATCGATCATTCAGTACCGTGCAGTTTAAATGAAGATTGGATTGATTGTAAATCGGATGGTGAATCTCAGCAGTCTGTCTCGTCATTTGGTAATACATGCACGACTGGATCTGAGCCAAAGCATTTCGAATCCGCAACGAGTTCAATGCAGACGTCGTCCCAGTTTATGAATGAGAAACACAGTTTCATTGATGAGCAACCATTTCCTAGCTATACAGAGCCTGCAGATATTGAAAGTCGTATGGAAAAGGCTTTTGATTCTCTAATTTCAGAAAATGTTCTAACTATCACTGATGAAAAGAGAGATAAAAACACATCAACACAATGTGTTTCAACAAAGGAAAGCGTTATTGATAAGAATCAGCACATACCATTTTGTGTTTCAAGAACTATGGGTAAAAATAAGAATGGTTTGATGGGTGCTAATATGCATGTTCTCGATGTAAGAAATGACAAATACTGTAAAAAAAATACAAAAACTCAGACGCCAAAAGGTAGTAAGAGAGCACTCCATAGTATTGTTGAAAAGAAATACAGAACAAACATTAATGAGAGGTTAGCTGAACTTAAAAATACTGTTCCAACAATCCGTTATACCTATAAAAAGCTATGCAATATACCTTTGACAGAAGCAGATCATCGGCAATTAAATGGTATGGAACCAGCTAGAAAACTTAATAAAGCATCAATCTTGCACAAAGCTACAGAGTATATCAAATTTCTTGAAAATGAAAACTCTGATCTGAAAGCTGAAAATGCAAGATTGCAAAACATCATAAACTTGTCCTTTAACCTACAACAAAGAATTACGCCACTGAATATGTAAGATTGGTCTGAAAGACTAAAGAGTCCGGAGAGAGATTATTTATAATTTAATCGTTGTTTATTTAAAGATTTTAGAGCATTAATGAGGTAACACTATTTCACTCTTTTGACGATATTGAGAGAATAATTATGTAAAAATTCAAGCATCATTTATATTATTTACAAAACTTTCGTTGTCGCCGATGATTCATAAAAATAGAATAGTATTTTAGTGAAAAAGCTTACACGCTAAACTAAATTCTTCAAAATACGCTAAAGAAGTGTTTGCGTCTACCAATTGAAATCTAGTCTTGAGCACCCCCAAAAAGTAGATAGGAATTATTCTATTAGAGTTTCATAAATAATAATGAATAGTGAAACATTGAGGGGGGGGTATTGGTTTGTGAAACTAATTAAGATAGTCACTGTTGTTTCCGATTCATTCCTCAATAATAGGATTTTTTCGTGAACACTATCGTAAAAGTTACTTCTGAAAAAATCAGTACCAAAAGTAGTGATAACACTCAAAGTAGCTGGATACCGATATTCTAGAGCTTCTTTTTCCTTCGGGCACCTGGGTACGCTCTCAACAAATACTTCGCCGTATTCAAATGTGGTGTGATTTTGTTAGCAGAGGAGCTCTCATAAATTTCACCTGAATTTCTTTGAGGGCTCACACGAGGTGATGCCTTGTCAATGTAAAAATCAGAGATCAGGCCACCAGAGTTGATATTATTATCTTCTCTAGAGATGAAATGATCTCCTAAAGTAGTAATATCTCTATTTTCATTAAATGAGTTTGTTCTTATCTGCCTTCCCAGAACAGTTTTTCGCGAAGCAATAATTTTCTTCTTTTCCAGCACTCCAATTAAAGCCCATACATTAACAGTAATCAAAGCCCTCAAAAAATAAACAATGTTGTAAGCCCATCTTCTATGATAGTATTCGCCCATTGTAAAAAAAATTGTGGCCCAGTAGGATAGACCAAATAATACGATATTGTAAGCTAATAGCGGCAAAATATCTTGGTAGTCCTTCCATAATACTTTCAAATGATAGTAAGACCATTTAAAGTAGTTGAAAAAACCATTGAAAAGATAAAATACTAGCCTTAGACCTTTTTTCATTACTACAACGAATATATTTTGAGACTTATTAGCAAAAGAGTAACTAGCCTTCTCGCAATTATCACAAGTTTCATTTGTGGTGGTAAATTTAGATGAAGTTTCAGAAGTGTCGATATCGCAACCGCTCTTCTGTACCTTAGGTCTAAGAACGAATGCAAAATTTGACCAAACAAAATACACTAGTAATAAACAAAAGATTGTGTAAATTATAATTTCAAATGATTTGAATGCAACATGAATTGAGGGTTTAGTGTTGGTCCACAGTAGAAGACAAAACAAAATATCATCAATCAACATTAGGATGATAGCTAGGCAAATATGATAGTGTTTGAAGTGCCTGACACCATTGGGAAGCTTCTTAACATGTTCAACCCACTTCAAAGAAACGGTTGGATACATGTATATTATAATGAGCAGCCAATTAAAGTGTGTGAATACACTATATATCAAATCACAGCTCTTTACTAGATTCGAGTTTATGATGATACTCTCGTACTCTTCAGATCTTTGATAGTTGTTGTAGTATTGGGGTTGGATGACATTAATGACCGTCCTATTTAATATAATTGCTTCAGTTATTGCCGAAAAAAGAACGAATATAAGAACGAGTTTATTTTGTCTGTTGTGATCATCAGCCGGTAGTAATACGACGACTGTAAAGAGCATCCAATATGCTATGCAAATTGAAATTTGGCCAAAGCATATCAATAACATACCGAGATAAAATTTGTCTGTTTTCGCAAGTACAGTACCACTACCTAATCCTTCATAAGTCATTAAATCACTTATATTTCGAACAGCATTTTGCATGATATTTTCAAGAATCACAGAATTTTTATCATTTGTATTATTAGAACAATGGATAAAAACCAGAGGTGATTTAGCGGTATAGTTCAGAGCACCAGAGTTTAGATCATTATCAGCTGAAGATACAATTCCTCCAGAGAAGAGGTTAGCAACGCATGAGTATGCTTTATCATGCAATAGTTGATTTGTACTATTGATTGTCTCAAAAATTGTAGAGTTAAGTATCCCGCTTAATTTCCATAAATTGTTATTAAGGTCTTTCCCATAATTATTGGATTTTAGGTAACCATAGCTCGAGTCGTTAAAGTTCGGCATTTAAGTTTGCATTATGTGGGCTTCTCCAGTACAAATGTTAATCTTTGATCCGTCCTTTTTAAAAAGTATTAGGAGTTGTAAATTCAACTTTGGTAATCCGTGATATAACACCCTATAGATGAGCGAAATAAAATTGTTATTAACAATAGGTTCTTATTAGGACTAGGTTCTTATCAACAAATGTTAAAACACACAAATGGGTGTCATGTATAAAGTCCACTATTTGAATACCTTGCTGAGAGACAAATCCGTTATATTGTCTTTCAGATATGATTTCCGTTGTATATTCTGAAGTCTAACAGTGAATTGTTAGTTTTATGCTTGGGTCTTAATATGGTTTTTTATTCTCAAAAGTATTCGAAAACCTAAATAGTGTCGTAATTGAGTTGACCTGGAGATATCATGTAATCTTAATCTTATGTATTAATTATTTAGAAGATCCAGTAGAACGAATTCTATATTTTTCCGATTTTTGCAAAATTATAAAGCTAGGTACGAAATTGAGAAGTAGTATCACGCCATCATAGGGTGATGTCAATAGCTTAACCAGTGTTGGACTTGGTATATTTTATTATATATCAAAAAGAATCGCAAAGATTGGAATTTAAAATTACAGAATATACTTCTCGGTTCTGTTGTGTAAAAAGAAATTCTTGGTAGTTGTTCAAACGTAATGACCAAAACGATAAATATTATATCATAAAAGTTTTCCAAGATATAAGCCCAAAACCAGTATGATACCACAAAACCAAAATTATTAATCTGCCTCTTGGGAGATGAAAATATAATCCTGATATTTACTACTGTTCATCTATTTTTAGATATTTTCTTAGTTCATTGAATGTTAACTAAAAATAATCGGAACTATTTAGGAAGTGAGGGTTAAAAATTTTTAAAGTATCGGTGCTACTGACATTACAAGAAATCTAAGGATAGCGAAATGTTATTTTGACACATCATTAGTCTACATATTATAGACCTTGGATAACCAGGCAGATTGCTTATTTTGTTGATATAACCCACTTGACCAACAGAACACATGACAATTTATCTAAAGAATTTTAACACCTAGTCATCTAACCGTCGAAATCCATGTAGGAGACACTATTTCACTTGCTTGGTGTTGATAGCAAATATTTAGATATAATGGGCCTGCTTTCCCTATTCACTACAAAGTAGAGAAATACGTCATTTTTTCGGAATAATTTACAGAGACATGCACTTCAACTGTAAGTGGAGAACAATGATCCACACTAATTTACACCTTTACAGATATATCTGATAGTGGGGTATTATAATGCCCGTAGAACTGCGAAGTACAATGGAACATTTTCAAAGTTAAACCTTCTTCAGTAATTTACTCTGTTATCCTCAACTTTTACAGGAGAAAAATGGGCAACCAATTATAAAAATGACGAGGGGCCACAGATTCTGCGCAGTAACGAAACATAGTAATACAATTGGTGACTGGTGCGGGTGGCTTGCCCACTCTTGGGTTACTACGTGTTTTAATTCCCCCCCACTCAACAAAGATTTCCAAAAATTCCACTTCTCTGCCTGGCTTCTCGTCAAATGGATGTAACCCACTCTACAGGCTCGAGAATGAACGGCACCTTCTCTGGCGACATTCCAGCTCATCTTTTCCCCACACCTATTTCTAGCTGTACTACTTATGACGAATGATAAACGTGAAGGCTCCGTACATAATTAGAGCTGTGTATAAAATCTATTTTTAGCTTTGTCGGAAAGATTTTTTCGGGGCTGGAAGTCATCTCTCAAACGGCATGTGGGGGCTGCTCTGAGGGGCTGCACTAGTAAAACGTTTTAGGGAGGTCAATAATTTACAATATTGCTTATTGTGAGTGTGAGGGGAGTACAACCGGAAAAACCTCCCTTGCAATAATAAGCGAGGACCTTGAGTAACTCTTGTATGAATTTGCCGTACAGGTTACAAGATACTCGAGATTCAAATATGTCAAATCCCATTTAGTTTTTCCGTTAGATAGAGCTGGTGAAGATAAGCCAACTATGGAAGGAAAGGCACAGAGATAACAACGCTCACAATGGGAAGGCGCACGTCTACTCGCTCTTGAGGATACTACTAGAGCACGGCACTAAATTTTCTCATTAACTGATCTGCGTGTTGCGTTGTGAGGGGCGAGGACTTCTAGAGAACTTGAGTAGCGAATAAGGGCTCAAGCTGATATAATCGCATTCTTCGTATTTTTATATTAGTTTAAAATATACTAGGCAATGCTAGAAGAATTGGCGCAGAAGAACATTTCACCCGCATGCTTTTGGCGCTAACTGTTTAATATTAACTATCAAGCAAAAAAACAAGTTAACTCAACTATATGCACTATACTGTTGAAACAAAAAGTCCAGCCAGCATTAATAAAAAATATTAGTTGCTAGCAAATATAGCTAGTTTCATAGGGAGCGTATACTGTTTACTAAATTTCAAGAAAATCGGTGCTAATTAATCTTTGAAATTTGTATTGTGCCATGTGAAAACATAGTATCTTAAATATCGATAAATGAAAATGGAAGGACTTAGCGAACAGGAATATTGCTATTACTTGTATTGACGATTTATGAGCAATAAATTTCAAGTAGCATTAGTCCATAATAAAGTATAAGTCCCTAAACTACTCGAAAATAAATTTATTTACTAAAGTTCCAAGTACTGTATCAATCGGTGGATATCCTGATATGTTAAGCACTTTCCCGAAAAAATAATCACAAGGCTTGACGTCAGCTTTAAGGTTTAAGCGAAATATACATGATATAGAAACATAAGTAAAAATATTAACCGAAACTTTATTGGGATGAATAAACACCAAATGACTGCTTGTAGAAAGAAAAGGTGCATATTGGAGAGCCGATTTAAATCCCCATAATCAGTATACAATTAAACCACTCAATATAGGATATTGCACCACAAAAGCCGAGTGTTCCAGATACATAGTGATAAACTCAGTACAGATGACTCCAGGCTGGTTAGCTCAAACTGTATTATGGAGATTCAAGGTATGGCTTTCGACACATTTTCACATGTTTACGTACCATTGTATTGGCATGGTTATTTTTTCCTTTTTCCTGTTATCTTGTCTCCATTGTAGTGCACCGCAATATCAATAATATTGGAATTCAAAGTAACCGGGATCGCTGTATCTAAACTAGCCATATTTTCCCATGGGAAATATCTTTATGTGCAGTCTAAAAATAGATTGTATGAGCGACCCCCATGACTCAAGGAGCTTTTTGCACAATGATTAATTGTATAATCTCTTCAAGAAAAATTAAATTAGGTTTAAATAATAGTAGGACACAGAAACATTCATAGAAGAAAATGCCAAGAAAAAAATGAAATACAGGAATCAGCACAATTATAATTCTTTTTTTTTATTGCCCTACTGGCCAGCGGGACAGGACTCATAACGGTAGGCAGTTGATTTGGATGCTAGGTGACTTTTACAATAGGATTCCACTCACACAACTAAAAAGAAAAGCAAAGACCTGAGGGTCATTAAACAACCTTATCTACAATATATTGTATCTCCAAATTAGCAAGAAATAGGAGTACTGCCTTTCTTTCTGTTAAGATATATCAGTTTCCAACAGGGATCACACATATCAGTTAATAGATATTATGAGTTTTCATTTAGTGTGACGTATTGTTGAGTTCTGTGTATTGTCATAATCCTATATTGGGAAATAGCTAACTAGTTGGTCATTGCATCAACGTAGAACTGTCGAGTAAAAGTGTATCTTAACAGCATATAGCGATCCACAGCGATCCACAGCGATCCCTACATGAATATGTGGCTGTTATATTCTCAACATTTGAATTTCCCGGTGCCTTTTTTCCTTTTTGGCAAGAAATATAATCACAGATATTATTGATTGCACGCCTGATTAATAGAAAATAATGAAAATCCGGAATACGTTTCATTATCAGTAGCCCAATGGGATCTCAGTAGTGCATAGAGCTGCCTTGAGAAATCGGAACTTGTCGCAAGGAGGGCGACAAACAACAAAGACAATGGTGTAGGCCACCCTTCTCCGAGCAATGTAAGTGCCCTTTATAAAAGAAATTACTATAATGAGAGAACTTCTGCTACAGGTTCTGTGCTTTTGGTGTGACAAAAAGCCTAAATAATCATTAATATAATTAAGGACACTAATTAATATTAACAGAGATTCGACCCAAGATTCAAATTCCAAGAGTCAGGGTATCTTGTTTCAGTAATGCACAGATAGTCATGCAGACTAATGGAGCTAAGGTTTGTAATCCGTAGCACTATGGAGATTTTGAGGAGGTTGCGTAGCATTGACAACCGGTATATATCTCTTAGAACCCACGCACAAATACGAGCTGATGACGCCATTTTGACCATGGGCTTTTGAAGAGCACTGGCACAGAAATTTCAGTATGACACTGCACTCGGATGCAGATGGAGTGTGGTAATCGCAGTAACATAGCTTAGATGGTGTGAGGGAGGATACCAAATTAATCGGAAGTTAAAGAGCCCTCCACAAAGTCACAAACAAACATACGTAGCTCCCCCTCATCTCCCCTTTTCATTTTGGAAATTACCCTCTCATTTATCTACCCAAATACTGAAAGGGGAGCTCTTCTCCTCATGTTGACAGGAGACCCTCTCTTTGTTCACTCCTCATAGGTAAACACAGATAATCACTGGTAGCTGGCACAGGTAGAATGTCCCCACGCACATTCTCTGTGGTTCGTAAGTGCCACTGCGTAAACCCAGTAGGCAAGAAGACTGACAATACACGCATCTACACTTTTATTTTCATTAACTTCATTCCTGCCCAATAGATCACCGTAGCACTTAATAAATGAGAATAATCATTGCGTCAAACATACACTTTTCGGTGCTCTATGTGGTAACTCCTCTCTGTATCAGTGACAAGTGATGCCTTTTTTTCTTTTTTCCCGTTGAAACTGTTTTTTTTATTAGTACTCTAACAATGCCCGTGGAAGTATCTGAACAAAGGGGAGTTGCTGGTATTAAGAGGAGGCTTCCCCTTCTACCCTCTGAGTTTCCCCCCCCCACACACATTAACCCGCAGCCAACATGTCTTCCTAAGTAGCACATACGCACCAGTTACTGAGTACTAAGGGTTAAAGGTACTACCCTCTGCAAGCACACACTGATGAATGCGGTGTTGCTGCCAAAATTCACAACGACAGGCATTCTCTCAGAAATGCCTGCGAACAAGAAATAGAAGAGAAAATAGAAAGGGAAAGAAAAAAGGAAAGTAGTTAATCCATGAGCCTTAGAGGAATTGCGTACCGTCAACGAAGAAATGGTGGGAAAGAGAGAAAAAAAGAGGGTTCTTAAAATAAAGACAGAAAGGCGTATTCTTGAGGGCTAAAAGAAAAGGGAACCCGCACTAAAATTAAGTGCTAAATGTTTGAACCGCATCTCAACTATCTTGAGACTCTAATTTTAAAAAATTCCTTGATGGTGAACTGGAGATGGGCAAAAAAAAAAAAGAATAATACTGAAATGAAGAAAACATACAGTAATATCGAAATGGTGAACAAGATATTACTTCACCCACATCCCCATTACTCGCGAGTGAGTTGCGGGAATCAATTGTTAAGCCTTATTTTAGTTTTTTGTTTATTCTATTCTTACTGAAGAGAATAAGAAAAAAGTGGTGTACGTAGGTCTTTGCATATTACATGATAGTTTATAGGGCTATTTTGATGATCAACTAACAATTCAAGGTAGTAGATTATTTTAGTTCATTTCTGAAATAATCCACTAGACTAAGTAGAAGATAAAAATATAGAAAATCAAGTCTTGGGAAATAGAAGAAAAAAATATATATATAAGCAACTTTCGATTCCAACTTTTACAAAAACTACTTTGTATTTGTCAAACATTATTTAATATGAAATTATAAAATACCAATAATCAACCAACAAATAACAACAAATATTTACTCATACAACCTCAATACAATAATGATGATGGAAACTGAATCTCAACTAAACTCCGTCCCAATGATTAGGGAATATCATTTCAACGAACCACAGTACAAACTGGTGGCTTCAAATACACCAAGAACACCTATGCCTGTTGTATCTCATGTAAGTCAGAGCATGGCTGGTTCTCCATACCAATACCAAGCTGTTGCCGCTCCAAACTACATTACCACTACCGCTGCTATGAACAACCAAAATGCTGCTATTATTACACAACTTCCACCTATCCAAAGTCTAACTCACGGAATTGCTCAACAACAACAACAATTCCAACAACAAAATGTTGTCACAAGAGGCTCGGGTAGCGTAAGTCCTGTCGGCGTCTACACTCAACACACTCTAATGGTTCCAGATGAAAGCAATACTGGTAGAAGAAGAAGTTCTATTAATATTGGTACACTTTGTCATGACCATGATGAAGGTGCTTCTATGAAAAACAGTCTACCTACACCTGGTGAATCAACCGAACCAACTTCCAGAAAGAGTAGTATTTCTTCTGACATGCCAGTTTACAATAATGGCGAGAGATACAACGCTAATGGTGAACTAATAGGCAAGACTGGTAAACCATTGAGAAACACAAAGAGAGCTGCACAAAATAGAAGTGCCCAAAAAGCTTTCAGACAGCGTAGAGAAAAAATACATTAAGGCTCTAGAAGAAAAGGCAAAGCAATACGACAGCCTACTAAAAGAGAACATGGAACTAAAAAATCTAGTCGAGGTTTTGAAGAATCAAAAGCCTCAATCAGCAAACATAGTAACAAAATAAATTATTTGACTAAAAGAAACTATATTCTTTTCAATCTTTATCTGGAATAAAGATTTTATTAGACGATGAAGGCAAGATGTTTTCCAGTTTGCTAGAGGAAAGGGACCTATTTTTTAGAAACCTATTAATGAAATTTCTTTCTCTCTACAGTTAATCTTCAGTTCTCAAGTCGGTTTGTAACGAATTTTAAATTATAGAGCCTTATTATTTTTATTTTATTTTATTTTCCAATTACGTACTATTTTCGATGTAAAATATGAAAAAAATAATATTTTGTAGTATTTACCTATTCTCAACTTTAATCAATAATTTTAATAATTTCCTATTTTGACTCCGGCTGTCAGTTATACATTCAACAATTTCAGTTTTTGTTGGAAAAAAGGGAGTACTTCATAAATAACTACAACGGCATTAACATAAACATAATGGCATAACATCCAGCACTTGAAAAATATATTTTGCCCGAGTATTTAATACTGTAAACAAAAATGTTGTACAACAATGGCTTTTAGTAAAAAATTTGTAATAGTTCAATTATAGAATTTACCAAGACAGAAATAATAACAGGTTTTTAAGGGTCTTTATTGAGCAAATTTCTACTAACGTAAAATCGTCTGACCGATAACTTGTCAGTAGTTGCCAGGTCGCAATTCGAAATCACCATCTAAATATATGAGGTTGCTTTCAATAAAAAAATCCAAAGTTGCCTTAATGAGCTCATAATTCTTTTACCACTTCTTTTGTAATCTTCAATAACAGAAATGCAGTTGCCTACTGAACTTCGAAGTAAAACATTGCCACTACGAGGTTCAACTGTTCATTCTTTTGTTTCTATATCATGCCGTACATTGCTAGAGAAATAAGCATTCATAAAATGACATCGTTTTACAACGGAAGAAACCTAAGAGAAACATCCTTTAATTTTTTTTTTCTTTTTTCTGTGTCTTAATAGTGATGTAACATTAACGAAGAACATGATCCACGGCCCATAAACGTTGGAGCAACAAAAATAAAACTATTTCCGGCTAGATTACTTCATTTCTAAAGGTTATTTAGTGTAGAAAGGACCTTAAACTAATATCGCGAGTCGAGTTTGTGATTATTAACTGATGATGCCGGCATCGCTCTCCTCTATGTATTCCTCTTTATTAATATCCTTTTAAAATCAAACAGCCGTTAGAAGGCTCCATGGATGTTCTAATGGATGACGGAAGTACTGGTCAATACGCTATCATTAGCACAGCTCGTTGAGAAACACTCCTTATTCGTTACATACACAAGGTAAAATAATGTTAATAGCAGAGAAAAAAATAATTACTCACATGAATCTCTATTGATGTTACTTTTTAGATATTAAGAAATAGTAAACTAGCTAACAAAATATTCCTACACAAGTGCTGTTTAATTATCTTCGCTTAAGGACCGGTACGGATGATACCAGCAGCAATTAATGTTTGAATTTTCTTAAAGACGTCAGGATTCTTCATATGTTCTTGTAATGCAGCAGGATTTTGTTGAGCTTGTTGCAAGATGCTTTGCATCACAGGGTCTTGCATGATAGCAATGACCTCTGGGTCCTTCATTGCTCTTTCATATACTTGTTCTGGCGTTTCGTTACTAGAAGCCGGTTGGAATCTCTGCTGAGATGCCTTGACGTATAATTGGTCAATCTCTCTAACATTAGCACTGTTGTTAACTTCAGCATCCTTTGTCCTAGCAGCATCTAAAGTCTCAATGGCCGCAGCAAATTCCTTTACAGCAATTTGTGCCGTGGCCTTTCTGATGTAAGCTCTGATAAAGTTAGGATCCTTCTCGATAGCTTTGTTACAGTCTTCGATAGCTTCTGGGAAAGACATTAGCTTTGACAACGCAGCCGCTCTATTGGAGTAGCCTCTAGCATCTTCTGGTGCCCTTTTGATCATCTCAGTGTAAGCCTTGACAGCATTTGGCCAGTCACCATTGGTAAAATAGTCTTTACCTTCTAGACGAGCTTCTTCGGCCTTTTCTGGGTTAATATATTCCTCAGCTTCTTGCTTCTTCAGTTCTTTTTCGGTATTTCTTAGTTTTGTTAGAATCTCTGGTGTACGGTGTTCGGTAAGAGACTTTTGATAAAACTCAATGGCTTTCTTTAGGTTGTTTGTCTTATGGTGCACATTACCCATACGTGCGAATGACTTTGCAATTAGTTTATAATCAGTTCTCATTTCCCTACCTTTCTCCACAGCTTCATCAAGTGTCTTTAAAGCTGTTTCGGCATCTCCCTTCTCAAACTCAGCAGCCGACCTGTTGTTCAAATAAGTGATATCTTGATGTAAGTTCCAGGCGGCATCATAATGAGCAATAGCCTCATCGAATTGGCGTGCCTTATAAGCTTTGTTACCAAGAGCTTTTTCCTTTTCAGCTTCTTCCTTTTTAGAGGTTTCTTCGTTTCCGGCAGAATCTACCTCCATTGGTTCAGGTTCAGCTTTCGTTGCTTCGGCTTGTGGTTCAGATTTTTGTTCAGCTGGTGTCTCTTTGGATTGCTCTGGTGTCTCAGTTGGCTCTTTAGGCATTGAGTTAGATGAGCTCAAGTCTGGCATGTTTAGGTCGACACCCATCAGAGTGGCCATAATGGTCATCAATCTTGGCTCGGTAAATAAGTCCTGAGACATAGCCTGTGGGTTAGTCTTGTACTTGATTAGCTTAGCCACTAATTCTGGGTCCTTCATCATTTCACTGGTCTTTGGGTTTTTCTTCAAATTTTCGATCAGGTTTGGATCGGCAAATATCTTAGACAACCCAAGGTCAGGCATACCTTGTCTAGACTCCTGCGTTCTCTTAACTTGATCTAAGCCGTCCTTCGCAGCTTGATTGCTACCGTCCAACTCTAACGCCTTCTTATAACTGCCCTCAGCTTCATCTAGGTCACCTAGACCTAAGTGCGCAGCACCCAATCTGTTGTAACCCTTGGACCAAGTTGGATTAATCTTCACACACTCCTCGGCGTCGTTAAGAGCCTCAGGGAACTTCTTCAAACTTGCATAGCAAGCAGATCTGTTGGAATAGAAAACGTGGTTTGGAGTCTCAGAAACCTCAATGGCCTTGGAGAAGAGATCAATGGCCTTCTCGTAGTCCTTAGCAACAAAAGCTGCATTACCTTGTTGTTTGTACTCGTCAGCAGTAGTCATCCTTCTTAGTTTATCTTCCAGTGTGAGTGTATACTATCCGTGACTAATTGGCACCAATCAACAACAATTAAAGTCTCAAAAACAGCACCACCATTATATACGTTTGGTTAGACTATTATCCCAAATCAATTCCCCCATCGCACTTGCACTGTGTTTGCTGAAGAAAATTTGTATGGGACTAGCTACCCTCTAGTTTTCCACAGATATCATCCTACAAACAAAAAAAGTACGCAGTACGGGATGCTTTGGCATAGCCAAGTTTCCTACGGCTTCCTTGTTGTGAATTCCAAGGGTGATCAGTAGCTAAGAAATCCCCGCATAAATTTTCTTACGTATTCTGGAAAGTTCTATCAGTAAGTACGAGATAGTCATGTGAATTTATCGTATACTATGATATCGTTTACCTTGGAAAATGAATTCCGCCTCTAATTGTAGTATTGCCAATCGGTATAGAGAGTAGTTATTTGATCGTCAATTGTAGAATGTGCATCAATTGGTTAAAATTTCCACGTATATTCTACTTGGTTCCAGTTCTAGGTTGCTATCGATGACTGCGTTAGTCTTGAAGGAGTCGTCGGATGTCGCAACGCAGAGTATATTTTCGTTGCATGCCAATTGAACCACACTGTTCTCATTGTACTTTGGCAGCTGTTTTATCTTTGTCTTCTTGTGCAAGTGCCATGCCGAGACGCACCCGTCAGATCCTCCTGTGTAGAACTCACTTGTATTTGGTATGAATCTGATGGCATTGATAGGGTATGTCATCACAGTATCATCAAGGTCATACTTGTGGCATCTGAAAGCGAATCTCTTTGATGTGTCATCAAAGTACTCCACCGAGACTCGTCCGTCTATCCCAGTACATACAAATCCGTCGCCCTCGGGAGTGAGCTGACTGTCTCTAATCTGGAAGATCTGGCCAGAATCCAGTATATGGGGTTTAGTGGTAGGAGTTAGTGGGAGTTTTAATATTGCAATTTTACATTTAATAGTGCTAATTAACAGTCTGTGTGCTTGTACCGACAACTTGAAACATTTCTTGTACTCGCTTGGCAGCTCTAGTGTGAATTCTAGAGAATTTGAGTAGGGGTTTACTACATATATGGACCCATCCCAACTACCAGCAATTACTCTGTCTCCATGCATTGCAATACAGCTAATTCCTGCAGATGATTCTATTTGATCAACTTTTACAAATAATGAATTCTCGAGATCGACACTGAGGAGTTGGCCATCTACGCTTCCTGCGTAGATGAATTGTCTACCTTGTATGTTCAGCTGCGCCACACTAGTCAATGAAGACTCGTATTGAAGCCTCACGGTCAAATTCACCTGTTTCAGCTCCCGATCCACTGTATACACGCTTAGAGTTCCGTCATATGAAACTATTATTATCTGATTCTGTTCGCTAATAATTTCAATTCCACTAATATATTCCCTAGGAACATCCTTTATTTCAACTCTCATGAATAATTTTCTATTTCGATATCAAGGTACCTTCTTGGCCTACCAGCGGATGCTAAATGTACTCGTTGTGTGTACAATTATATATCAAATTGTTCACAAAACACACTGCAGCTATATATTAACTATTGCGATGATGTTTACATTTTTCAGGTCAAGTGCAGTGATTCGGGGAACTATCCGAGCTCGCAACAGAAACAAGCGTACAAAGGAAACTCTAAGAAAATCAAATGATATGTGAATTAAATTGAACGTGATTAAAACATTAGTTGTCATTATGAAATCTTACTGCATATACAATGTGAATTAAAAAAAACATATTAGCAAAGTTATCTAGCAAATTTTGTAATGATGAATGGATATTGTTTATGAACTGAAATTGGTCTAAGTACAAGAGCACAGTATGAATGCTATTGAAATTTTCCAGATATCTGGAATGCATGAACTTCATAGGTTTACTATACCTAAGGGTTTCTTCTTCAAAGTATCGTTTTTCTTGTTACTAGAAGTGGTCTTGGAAAACTTCTTAGGTGATCTTTCATCAAATGAGTTCTCAGGTGTCAAGAGCTTCCTTTTAACTCCATTTAGTATTGGTTCTCTTGTCGGTACCGTATTCCTCTTGCCAGTAGGAGTGGTTGGAGGGGTTTTTATTGAGCTCTTTTCAGATTTCTTTAACTTTCTAAGCTCACTAGCCTCTCTCCTTAATTGTCTCAAAGCAAGGACCTCTTCCTGGCTTTTGAAGAAATCTGGTATTTGGCCCTGTAAGTACTTCACCCATGTATCGCAATCACAACAAATTTGGTAATCTATAATGCCATTCCAGCGAGATTCAGAAAGCTTTGTCTTGTTAACGAGGATAACCAGACCCTTTCTTTCGTGTACTTGTTTACTTATCTGTTTCACCACTCTTTGAACACCATCGACTTTTAGGCTAGTACCCATTATGATGAATAGATCTGGCTTACCACGATTTATATCGGTGTTCAGCCCCTGTGTGATGATTTCACCGGAAGGATGGTTTTCACCATAGAGAACAATGTTAGGTCTCAGGTAGCCTATGTTATTGATTAGCCTTTTCCCCATCTGTACTCTTTCGTTATTGATTCTTTCACACTCGGGACAAGTTGGTAGTTCACCCCTTCTAAAATATCTAGCTAGGTACCTGCTCCATTGGAACTCGTGGTAACATCTGGTACACGCCAGGGTGTTCAAGTCACCATGCAATTGTATAACATCTATATTATTCTTGTTAGAAGAGTTGTCAGTTTCGGTTGTTTTGCCTGTGGATGGCTGGAATGAGGAGTTCGATATCGCCAGACCCAAGTTTTCCTCAAGGCCGTCTATGTTTTGGGTGTAGCATCTCAGGAGTTTGTTTCTGTTTTTCAAGTGAGCAATGAATCTATGTGTTGTGGTGGGCTGAGCCAGCTTCACACTAGCGTACAGCTTCTCCATGAACGTGGCAAAGACAGAGATCTTCATCTCATCCCTGAACAAAGATATATCAAACATCTCCTTCCCTGAACCGATGGAGATGTCCGGGTACTGTCTCTTGATCAGGTTGTAAAGCCCTGTAGCTGACCTGAAGTCAGGGATACCCGCGTTGCAGGAAATACCAGCACCGGTAAGCAATATTATCTTCCGGGACTTGTTCAGCTGTCTGTTGATACTAAGCAGCACATCGTCTTGCTCTTCTGCCAGCAGATGAGTATCATCGAACACCACTATCTTATCCGTCTGTAGTTTCTCATCCATTACTCAATTACACTTTTTTTTTGGGGGGAAGGGGAGGGAATGGCTGGTAATACTCTCAACAGAGTAGGTTAATACAGCGGCAGCGAATAACTTTTTATCTATCACTGATTCCTGGTCAAGGATTGCAGAAAGTTGAAGTGCAGATCAAGAAAAAAATTATATGTGAAATTAGCACTGTGCCAGTGACAATCTATTTTAACGTCTTTGAAGGTATTTCCAAAAGGGGAAATTGGCAAAACAATGGACGACTTCCAATAAAAAAAAGAAACTGAAAAATGTAAGTTATGTGATGTTATACGTATAGTTAAGCGTGATATATTTCGTGAATTGATATATTAAATTTTTATTGATCACATGATATAAACGTACAATGTAACTACCATGTGATTATTTAAATCTTGTAAAACGACTACTCCTTTAGAAGTTGGGATGTGAAGGCAGAGAGGGAGGGTTCAGCCAGTTGCCAGTTGTGGTTGATAATGGGTCTCAGTATCTGTGCTTGGAGGTACTTTATTCGTTTTCTAGGATGACTAAAAGTGACTACGGCATTTACTGTGTGGATCAGGGGGGGCTTTTTCTTCAAGGGTCTGCGGCATTTATTCTCTAATCACCGGATTTTCTACTGAAGTGTTAATCATCAAATGCGATGAGCTTCCTTTTAGTCTTATTTAGAGGATATAATTAAAACTGATTTGCACTCGATGTGCTAATGGCGTGATGGAAATGGTGTATTATTTAAGTGTCTTGTATCTGTAATCTCATTTATACAAAATTAGAAGCTATGGAAATGGCTGAAGATGCTGACAGGGCGCTCCGTGACACTTACAAACGAATCAAGGTGTACTATGACCCTGCTGAGCTGCCCTATCTTGTGAGGGACATACGGCCCTCTGTCTCCTATGACACTGTGCCCAAGTACATTGGCTACTCGGCGATCGAGGATATGGACGGTGGGTTCCCCGGTGTGGAGGTGACTAAGCATACAGTGCCGGTGAAGACTGACCTCAGCAGGAAAGGGGCCACACTGGGTAGTCAGGTGTTCCTGAACCCGAGGTTTCTGCTGCACAACCATGTTTCTGGTGATGATGACTACGAGATTGAGCGCATGAAGAAGAGGATATTTGACGCAAGTCCGCTGGCGAACAACCCGCTGTCGCTCACCAGGTCTAAGAAGTCGGTGTTCAACTACACCGCCGACGGGAAGATCATACGGTCGGACTACCCAACCAAGCCGGTCTTTGTCAACAAGATCATCATCAGGTCTCGTACTAATGTGCATTGGGATGAGAGATGGGCACAGCGGAAGTCGAAAATCGAGTACAATATGGAACACAAGGACGAGAAATTCATGTACCCTGATATCTTGTTCCCAGAAGTAAAGGAGAAACCCTTGATCATGGGTGATGACTTTGTACCCATCACTAAAGAGCAAAGAAGAAGAAATAAGATACTGACTATCAAGCAAGCTCACCCTACTTTGCCAAGAACTGTGGTGTGCTACATATCGGGACGAAGACACACTTGGACAGGGCTGGACTGGGCTGTCCGAAGTCTGGCTGAGAATGACCATCTTGTCATTGTTGCAACTATTCCTAAGATGACCTCCCATAGAGACCAAGAACCTGAGGTAGATGGCACATGGGTATCCGGTTACACTTTCGATGAAATTGACACAATCATATCAGACTTATTTGAATATATAAAAGTGATTAAGCCGGTCCATAAGGCATTGAAGGTTACCATTGAAATCTCCATCGAGCGTACCAAGGGAGCCCTAATAGATGCTATCAATGTTTATTCTCCGGACTTCTTGATCTTGGGTACACTTAAATGGCAACGTTATGAAAATCTTGTTAGCTATAGGGGGAATAACATGGTTGATAAACTTTGTACTACATTCCCTATACCCACATTCATTGTACCGGCTAGGCGTTTATTTATGTTAGAGAAAGAAATTGAAGAAGAAACACTCACAAAATTAATTTCTGACAATACCAAAAAGGCTGTTACACCAGAAAATGAAGAAATTGAGTATCCTAGAAGTCCCAAATTAGTGTCTATAGACTCCTTTGGGTTTTGGTCTAAAAATGAACAAAAATTATTAGATGAATCTTACTCGATTTCAACAAAGGATAAGCTAGAGAAGAGACAAGAAAGTTTTACATCATTAACTACTCACGAGTCCGAGGATTCATTAGCTATTGAGGATGATGACGATAGAGATTCCAATCTACTGGAAAGTACAGAGAGTATTGTTTCCAAACTGAAGTCTATTGCAATTACGAATAGAAAAAATATGATGGCGGATCTTGAAGAGTTTGATAATGAACATAGTAATATAAACACGAAAGAAAACCAGTTAGCCAAGGTATCCTTGATAATCAAGCACTCTCTGAATTCATCCAATACAATCAAAAACCTAACTCAAAATTTAGATGAGGAGAATCGTGGATTTGCGGTACTACAAAAAGTTATTACTGGTACTGGCACTGTTGAATCTCGCCCTAAGTTCTCAATGGTAGATGCAGTGAGAGTGAATGGCAAAATACCTGGCGAAAGCTCTGCTAAGAAACGCAGATCACAGATTAAGTTTGCATCCAATGTCAAACCAACAGATGGTACCGCCGGCCTAGGGACTCCTCGTATTGTAGGTCCAACTGGTGAATCGCAGTATAGTGGAGGTACCTGCCCATTACGAACCGTCGATTCTAACGAATCGGCATTAACATTTGCATCTAATGGTAGTAAAATATCTAAGCATGGCAGGAGCAGCAGTTTTGGTACTCATAGTGTGAATAATGGCTTCCTCAGTGTGAAGAGAAACTCCATGAGTGACCAGGTCAGTTTCCGCTCGGCAGATCACGCGCCTAAGTTATTAACCAAGAGAACATCAAAAAGTAACGACAAGTCTAAGGATAAGAAAGACTCAAAGAAGTCCTCTACTAAGAAGAAGCTAGGTAAATTATTTAGTTTTGGTAACCTTTGACTGAATTAAGCTCCCATATAAAAGTTTCATGACAACATATTAAGTATTCTTGCAAGAGTTTTATATTCATTTGCAAATTGCATATAAAGTTTATAAAAAACTGATAAAAAATTCACTACTATTTCAAAAGCAGGAATAGATAATAGGAAAGGAAAAGTCACAGACTTCAAACGATGCTAATTGGTATTAAGTAAAGAAAATTATATTTTATTTACAAGTTTTCTGCTACCTTATATATTTTGTACAAAATATAACAACTAAAAGGATAAAAAGAGTTCGGGAATGTGTTGAGATAATGGTGTAAGTTCAAAACACAATATGGTGCTTGAACAAGCATTACACCACAGGACATTTCAACAAACAAATTAGTTATCCTTTATCTTGGCTAGGATCTCAGAGTCTCTAAACAAGATGACTTCTTCGTCGTTGGCCAACTTCAAAGTAGAGCCACCAAATTGTGGGATTAGCACTTGGTCACCAACAGAGACCTGTGGGGTAACTTTGTTACCGTTGGCATCGGTGAAACCTGGACCAACAGCAACAACCTTAGCTTGGTTCAACTTCTCCACGTTCTTTTCTGGCAAGAATAGACCAGAAGCAGTCTTGGCTTCGGCCTTAATTCTTTGAACAAGAACACGGTCCATAAGAGGAACGATAGACTTGGCAGACTTTAGTAGAGTGGACATCCTTGATTTCTTTGTATGTTGCTTTGCTTCCTGATACACTTTGAATTGTTTAAAATTCAAAGAGTTCCCTTTTTATAGCATTGATCATCGGAATCTAAGTGACTCTCTTGATTTGAAGAAACCAGCTCTTCCAGCATCTTCACTATAATGAGAAGGGGAGCTGCCCTTGTAACTGCATACGTCACGTTTCTTTCTGCAATTTTCGAAAATTCCAGAAACATGTCGTTCATTGTGATATAATAGAAAAGTGGGTGGCAGTTCGAATCCCGCTGGGGGCAGTTTCTCTCCCGGAAATTTGCCGAAACTATAGTTACTACAAATGGTGTCAGAGTGGATAGTGTATTTACATTTGAGAGGTGGAGCTGGTTTGTGCATGTCTTGTGCATGTCAGTATGTGTGTATGTGTGTGCATGTCGGTATGTGTGTATATGTGTGTATTTTGTACAATTGCATGTACCAGTTAAGGAAACACCACTTGAAGTAGGAAGAGATCAGCATTATTGGAGAGATAACAAGGTGACTTCTATATGTAGTGGCACGGTGTCAAAAGACTCAAGATGCTGTGATAGTGCAAACTCTCATGATAAGAATGGTGCGTTCCTCGTCCGTTATCCTACTGCCACGACACCAACCTGTACATTGCAGTTATCGAAGGCATGTCAGAAATATTTCACTGAAAGCGTAGATCATTTTCGTTGTCTGGCGAAGAAATTGCTGCAGGGAGGGCAACCAGCAATTTTTCCCTCACATAGACGTGCTGCAAGCCCTATCTAAGAGCAAGCAATATAAGTGCAACTGTTACAAATGTCAAGGAGATAAGAGAGGCCTTTCCTATCCATCAGCAAAGGGTCTAAATATTGAGAATATATAAGCTCTAAGATATAGACACGGGTAAAGTGAAGAGAGCTTTTGGAGAAATATAGGGGAAGAAGTGCTAAGAGTGAGCAAGAGTGAGATATTAGCAAAGGATCAGCGATGGTTGACTCATATAACAGGCCTCGACTAATAGTGCTGATAAGGCACGGTGAGAGCGAGTCCAATAAGGACAAGAAGATCAACGAGGTTACACCGAACCATCTCATTCCGTTGACCCCCTATGGTAAGAAGCAGGCGCACAATGCTGGCTTAAAGTTGTTGAGGCTGTTGAACATGGCGGATGCCAGTGTCATTGAGAAACTAGGGGAGGAGTACGCGCTACCGGCCACCAGCACTAACACGCTGGAGCTGAGAGGATACAAGCCTAACGGGAAGCACATGGACGACAACATTATATTCTACACTTCGCCTTACAAGCGTACCCGTGAGACGTTAAAAGGGGTGCTGGAAGTGATTGATCGATACAATGAGTTGAAGAGTGGGATCAATATGTGTGCCGAGCAGACCTACAACCCCTATGGTAAGCAGAAGCATGCTATATGGCCACACGACCTGGAGAACAGTGGTATATATGAGAACGATGAGAGCACACATTGTGGTCCTGAACGGGAAGGCACGTATATCCGGTACCGTATCATCGATGAGCCGAGACTCAGGGAGCAAGATTTTGGTAATTACCAAGAGGTGAGTAGCATGCAAGATGTGATGGAGAAGCGTAAGACTTATGGGCATTTCTTTTTCAGGTTTCCTGAGGGTGAGAGTGCTGCAGATGTATACGATCGAGTAGCCAGTTTCCAGGACACCTTGTATAGGCATTTCCAGTTCAGACAGCACACGAAGGGCAGAGACGTAGTGGTATTGGTTACGCATGGTATTTATTCTCGAGTATTTCTGATGAAGTGGTTCAGGTGGACATACGAAGAGTTTGAGTCATTCACCAATGTGCCAAACGGAAGTCTCATGGTGATGGAACTGGATGAGAAATTGAACAAATATGTTCTCAGAACGGTGCTACCAAAATGGTCAGATCTGGAAGCAGAGAAGGATCTGATCACCTAGAGATGATATTTAGCTAAATACATTATATTTAAGATAATTGAACGGTCATGACATTGCGATAAGACATATATATTTAAGTAAAAATGGATATTTGTCTAGCAATCATATTCCAATAACCACAACCAAAACGTTAACAGGTTAATAATTGAGAGTGCAGGGAACCGTAAATTAGCAAATATGAAATCTACAGATTGACATACAACAACACGGAGAACACATGTGATCAAATGCGAATAACATTATATACGATAATTGAAAGAAAATACAAACATCCTTACACCACATACACAATACGGGATGCCACTAATTCCACCAAAGAGCAAAAAAGAAATGACGTAATCAGCATCCTCCCCCCCCCATCAAAGTAGGAAGTTGCGTTGTGTGGGCACGATAAAGCATCATCACAATAACTAGTCCAAGCAGTAAGCTAACCAAACAGCACACTACACACACTACACAACTAAACAACAAGACAATACACACATACACAACTAGTAATCCCATAGAAGTGCGTTAATTCTTTTCTACAATGCAGTTTTCTAACGGTTGACTTGATTCTTTACATAGGTGTCTTGAGATGTTAGAACTTCTATGCCTTCGAAAAAGAAACAACCTTGGTGTCTTTTTATCATTGATCAGTTGGGCACACTAACGAAACTAAACCTGTGTAAAGGACAATAACAGACTGGTAATGACAAGGTAACTCTACAGGGGACATACAAGAGCTGGAAAGACCAACTGTGGGAAGTTGAATGTAACCATTGTTTGCCCAATGGGCTAAAAATTTTCTTGGACCGAAACTCAATTGTTATTTAAATACCACGGATTTCGATTTAAAAGATGCATGTTTCATTAGCAACATCTTCTCTTCTTTCTCTTAATATTTTTTTTCTTCTGCAAATAGCACCAAACACATATAACACATATACATAACACATACAAAAATGGCCAGAACTTTCTTTGTCGGTGGTAACTTCAAGTTGAACGGTACCAAGAAGTCTATCAAGGAAATTGTTGACAGATTGAACACTGCTTCTCTACCAGAAAACGTCGAAGTCGTTATCTGCCCACCAGCTACCTACTTGGACTACACCGTCTCTTTGGTCTCCAAGAAGCAAGTTACTGTCGGTGGTCAAAACACCTACACCAAGGCTTCCGGTGCTTACACTGGTGAAAACTCCGTCGACCAATTGAAGGACGTCGGTGCCAAGTGGGTTATCTTGGGTCACTCCGAAAGAAGAACTTACTTCCACGAAGATGACAAGATCGTCGCTGAAAAGACCAAGTTCGCTTTGGACCAAGGTCTAGGTGTTATCTTGTGTATCGGTGAAACTTTGGAAGAAAAGAAGGCCGGTGTCACTTTGAAGGTTGTCGAAAGACAATTGGACGCTGTCATCGCTGAAGTCAAGGACTGGACTAACGTCGTTATCGCTTACGAACCAGTCTGGGCTATTGGTACCGGTTTGGCTGCTACTGCTGAAGATGCTCAAGACATCCACCACTCTATCAGATCTTACTTGGCTGAAAAGCTAGGTAAGGACACCGCTGAAAAGACCAGAATCTTGTACGGTGGTTCCGCTAACGGTGCTAACGCTGGTACTTTCAAGGACAAGGCTGACGTCGACGGTTTCTTGGTCGGTGGTGCTTCTTTGAAGCCAGAATTCGTTGACATCATCAACTCCAGAAACTAAGCATTAGTCTCTTGGGATCTATAAAGAAAAATTTCTTTTTTTTGTTTACTGTTTAGATTGCAAATGCTCTTGCTTATAATGTCATAGAAGATAAATACGAATATAAATCACTTTTCATGTCAATGTATAATTATAATGATTATCTCAAATTCAACATCAATCATAGAATGAAATAGTCTCAATTATCATACGGGAATATTTGGGGGTCTGTCTGTCCTACGTTACTAATAATGTGCATAAATATTAGTATATGTTTTACTTCTTACATATCTATCCTTTTAGTTTCACCAGTAATTTATCACATTTTATTTGTTTAACTTTTGCATCCTGGCCTCTGCGGCTCTTGCCCTTTGCTCTCTCATTAATCTTCTTCTTTGATCTTCATTCAAAGAATCAATTTTATGAGAAGATAAGTTCATTAGACCAGGTGACCCAGAATCAAGCCTTCTGCCTTGCCCGTGTTTCAATTCAATTTCATCTGCACGAGCACTTCTTTCTTGTTTTTGTCTTTCCTTTGTCAATTCTAATTCTTTTTGGATCAACTTCTTAGTTTCAGCTTCATCTTGCTTCTCTTTTTCTGATTCTAATCTTTCTACTTCTTCTTTACTCAAAGGTACACCAACATGAGCTTCTTCCCAGTTTGTGTAATCTTCTCCAAGAGCGTGCCTGGCTTTTTGGAAACAGTATCTAACAGTATCATTCTTTGAAATATCCCAAGCGGTCTTACCAACATCATTAGGAATAGTCGGATCACATTTTACTGTTGTTAATAGGATAGAAACCATTTGCCTTAACCCTTGCTGGGATGCATAATGTAGCATTGTTGGCGTATGCACATATTTGTTCCTGGGTAGAAGTATAAAATTCCCATCCAGTTTATTCTTCTTTAAATATGACAGTAGTAAAGGAACACGACTCTTCTTCAGCAATGTAACAATTTGCTCTGTATGAACCTCTTCCTCACTTAGCTCTAGCTTTGGAACATCTTTCATTTTACTTTCAGCATCTGATTTTGAAATGGCCTTTCTGCTTGCTTCTTCGTTCGGTATAGGTTGTGGTTTTTCTACTGGCTTCATGTATGCCAGTTCACACCATATTCTTTTCAGCTCAGTAACAGTCGGTCTATTAGTGGTAAAAGGAAAACTCTTGATTCTTTTATCATCTTTGTTCAGGATTCCACCATCTAAGAAAATCTTTTTGTCTTGGACATTTCTTGCCCTGATATATATACTTTCACACTTATTCAAATATGGGCGCCACTTTTCCATCAAATTTTGAATGTCCGTCTTCAGAGCAGCCTCATTATATCTACGCAATGTGGAACCGGCAGAGTTTGCCTTACCCTTGGCATTATCCATAGCAGATTGTGACCCACCTTGCTTCCTTCTTGTTGTATACCTATGAAATGTTTTATGTTCCAAGAATTGAACACATTGTTCCTGTGGTGTTTCATCTACCCTCTTCGATCTTACAACACTTTTGATGTTACCACGCTGATGGCAAACAATGGCACCAGCAAAATGACCACCGCCAACTAGAAACAATGCAGAAATCGAAGTCATCCTTGTGTCATCCATGTTCCACTTCAATATTGTGTCCAAGGGCTCTTGGATGTTATCTTTATCAAACAAAGCCTTGTAAATACCATATGTCTGTCCGTTAGACAATAGTGGAGACCTAACGAGAATTTGAGGAAGACCTGTATTTAGGTGAAACAAGTTGGCTTGCGAATCTTCAGTATCTGATAAAAGTGGAGTAATTGGTTTGTCTATAATATTAATTCCATTCACCTTTCTTGAAAGTTCATCGTCAATTTCATCGATTTTTTCCAATTCATCCTCAGAGCTGTAATTGCTATCCGAGTCATTGCCACTATCATTGGAAATATCGCCATCAGAATCCCCTTCCACAATATTTTGGTCTTTCTTAGCAGTATTTTTGCTTATCAACTCTTCAAACTGAGCTTGATTAAGTGGTGGCAATCCATTTAAATTTCGCCTGATATTCGCAACATGAAGATCGGTTTGATAATGTTCCCTGCCAATCGCTTCAGTACTATCAGCACAAACTTTACATTTCAATACTGTAGGAACTTGCTTATTCTTGACTTCTTCGATTGAAACTGGTGCTCTTTCCACCGGTTTGGGCTTCACTTCATTTCTGTATGAATCGAATTGTAACAAATCCAGCGAATTTAATAGAGCCTCAGGCAAATCATATATATAGAGGTCATGCTTTTTGATAGAGGTATCTGACATACTGGATTCGACTAGATATTTCTCTTCGCTCAATAAGTTGTAATTAATATTATGCTAGCCTGTTCCTTATTTTACTGTTTAATACTATTTGCAGTGAAATTGTCAAATTTCCAAGTTTTTCACTTTTGCGATGAGCTAGTTAACTAGCTTCGGTCTTACTATCTAAAAAAAAAGAAAAGTACCTTTAAAAATTAAATAGTAACAGTTAGAATCACACAATATACATGGTATTATTCATAGTATATACAATAAAATAAGATGAGATGCATGAAGATTTGAATAATAGAAACACAATGCAAATTAATATCACTCTATATTAGAAAATGTTAATCTAGGCAGCTTTGTTAAAATGTGTGTATTAGGCAGAACCAATTCTGTGGCATTCTTCCAGAAAATGTCTGATCTTTTCCGTGTCCATGAATGGATGAGTACCATGACCGAAGTTAACGATATAGTTCTTCTTGCCGCCACCAAAGCCTTCAATCATGGTCGTCGTCTTCTTTGAAATTATTTCATCTGATCCGTACATAACACCTGGATCTAGGTTTCCTTGCAATACCACACGGTTGTTATTTATCTTAACGGCTTCCTTTGGATCCCAACACCAATCTAAGGAAACAACATTGTAACCGGAGTCACACAGCTTGTCCAAAGCATACCATGATCCCTTAGCGAAAACTATCATTGGAATATGTTCCTCAACGCCCAACTCCTTGAGTCTCTTAGGAACTTTAGTAGCGATTTGTCTCAGGTAAGGCAAGGAGAACTCGTCGAAGTCACCGGCAGACAACTCTCCGCCCCAACTTTCAAACACTTGTAATATTTGGGCACCTGCAACCACTTGCTGGGCCAAAAACTCGACTGCGACGTCTGTGATAGCTTGCAACAACTTGTGAGATTCTTCTGGCTTCTCGTTTATCCATTGCTTGGCAAATCTGAATAGGCGGGAACCACCACCTTCGGTCATATAGACCAAGAGAGTCCATGGGGCACCACAGAAGCCAAAAAGTGGCACTTGGCCGTCCAGCTTCTTCCTTGTCAGAGTAATAGCCTCGAATGCCCAGTTCAACTCCTTTTTGATGTCGACTTTGTAGTCCAGAACCTTCTGCAAGTCTTCAGATGTTCTCAATGGCTCAGGGAAATGAGGACCTTTGCCTTCAACCATCTCGACTTTCATCCCCATGGCCTGTGGGATCACCAAAATATCACTGAAGATGATCGCAGCGTCCAGCAGACCGGCATACCTTCTAACAGGTTGGATGGTAATCTCGGAGGCCACTTCAGCGTCACGACACACTTCAAAGAAATCCCTGTTCCCCTTCACTTCATGATACTCTGGCAAGTACCTCCCGGCCTGTCTCATCAACCAGCATGGTGGCCTCTCAACAGCTTCACCTCTAGCGGCCCTCAATATCAAATCGTTCTTCAGTTCAGGAAACATTTGGTGCGAATGCTATTGTTTGTTTGATATAATTGATTTACCAATTACTTCCCCCAAAATCCAGCGAGGAACCTTATCTTGTAATATAGATACCTGATATTTAAATGATTAGCATAATATTTATCACGCAAGGTACTACTATCGAATACTCCTTGGCACCAAGTCACCTCATCACCTATACGATGACAAAATTGACATAACAATATACGCAATGACATGTGATATTAACATTACATACGTTCACACATGACAAGATATCCTGACGTTCCGTAGTAGACTATTTCAGCAATTTTCTTGCTCCAGCCGGTTTGCCTCTGAGATAGTTTTGAACGAGTTTCAAACCGGACATCGGTCCCCGACCGTTTCTTGTTCTCGGACATCGGATAAACAGCACGCAAAAACTGGTACGGTTTTAGCACTTTTTTATCTTTTTTTTGAACTTCATTGCTTGACCGTTTACGAGGGCTCTAAGGAGGGTGTGGGATGCGGCAAAAAAAAAGATAATGAGGGAATGCGTGGTTTTATATTGAGATTCATGCCATGGATATCAATATGACTCTTAAAGTTTTTATATGGTTTGAGCTCTTGCCCGCGTCGGGGGTGTAGTTTCGCTTTCGCACCAAAATGCTTATCTTTTGCTTATCTTTCGAGACCATGAAACCGCTCATTTGCTGGTGCATAACCCCGGGTCCCACTCCCACATCCCACTCCCCTCCCCCCATTCCCTTTGTTTTCCGACTAGAGAGCATAGAGTGACGATCACTTAGAAATGCACTGCGTGTATCTCTAAGATGCATTGCTTTTTTTACCTTCTTGCGTTGTATCTCTGGTTTTCCCCCTACAGATACCTCTGTGTACAGCAGAACTCGCTCCAGCACCGTCTTGGCACAGGATAGGTCAATCTCTTACCTGTAGAAACACTTAAATAAGCGCAGCCTCCCTCTTCCCCCAGTTTCGCCCCAGCGTCCTTCTGTGTATGAGCCTTGTAGGTGCGACACAATGCATTGAGAGTTGAGAGAAGCCCACGACAATGAAACACACGACAATGAAACACACGTACACGGTCCCCTTGGACTATGACCCATTTCATTTTATTGCCCCCCCCCCTACACAAGCAGTGCATACACCCGTTGCGGTCAAACCACCGTACCAAGCTCTGCCATTTCACCCGAAAAAAGCAATTTTATTGTAACCCATCCCATTCCCAGATATCTAGCTTGCCAAAGAATGCACTGCACAAAGATATCTGAACCTAAGCACTCTGCACCTATTCTTAGGAAATCTGACACATTTCATTTGCAGTTTTGGTCCCTTTTTCTTTCTTTTTTGATTCATTTTCCGGGGGGAGCCCTCTAAGTAGCGCCTGGGGGGGTTGGGCCTCGAGGATTTTGGGCACTTTTCTCTTTTGGAAAAAAGTATGAAAATTTTTGAACTTGATCTACCTCGACCCTCTTCTGCTTAATTGTGCAAGTGATGCCCTGTGATAAAAGCTTTGAATTGGCAAAAACTTGTAATTACAAGCTAAGTTGCACTCTTTAACACATATATATATGTACATGGCCTAGGAATTGAATTAAATAGTATCTTGATCCTGTAGAGCCTAAACCAGCAAAGTAATGAACTCTAACGATCTATTGTCCGAGGTTAAAGTGTCTTCTTCGGAAGACTCTCAAATCCTCTCCAAGAGTAACGACTATGTACACGAACAGAACCATATCATAGAAGGTGACTACGATGATGACGATAAGTCGTCGTCATCGCATAACCTGAGGTCCAGGTTCGATGTTGAAGTCAAGAACAGACACTTACAGGGATTCATCGATTCTTTCAAGAGGGCCGACGACTCTCCAGACCACAATGACCTCGAGAAGACCACCACCGCACACCAGGAGCAGAAGAAGACCATGAAGTCCAGGCACGTCATCATGATGTCCCTGGGTACCGGTATCGGTACGGGTCTGTTGGTCTCCAACGGTAAAGGTCTGTCCCTGGCTGGTCCCGCCTCTTTGGTCATCGCATATGGTCTCGTCTCCTTCGTCACTTACTTCATGATCCAGGCAGCCGGTGAGATGGCTGTGACTTACCCAACTCTGCCCGGTTCCTTCAACGCTTACACTTCCTTCTTCATCTCAAAGCCCTTCGGTTTCGCTACAACTTGGCTGTTCTGCATCCAGTGGCTCACCGTGCTGCCTTTGGAATTGATCACAGCAGCTATGACCATCAAGTACTGGAACACCTCCATCGACCCAGACGTCTTCGTCATTATCTTCTACGTGTTCCTGATGTTCATCCACTTCTTCGGTGTGCAGGCCTATGGTGAAACAGAATTCATCTTCAACGCTTGCAAAATCCTCATGATCGGTGGCTTCATCATCTTCGCTATCGTCGTCAACTGTGGTGGTGCCGGTAAGGACGGCTACATCGGTGGCAAGTACTGGCACGACCCAGGTGCCTTCGCATCCTCAAACGGCGCATCCAGATTCAAAGGTATCTGCTACAACTTGGTCAACGCATACTTCTCCTACGGTGGTAACGAACTGTTCGTCTTGTCCGTGAATGACCAGAAGAACCCAAGAAAGTCCACCCCAGCAGCAGCCAAGAGTAACGTCTACCGTATCGTGGTCATCTACTTGCTAACAATGATCTTGATCGGTTTCGTTGTCCCACACAACAGCTCTGAACTGCTAGGTGCCAGCGGCGGTAACGGCTTGCACGCATCCCCATATGTCTTGGCAGCTTCCATTCACGGTATCAAAGTCGTCCCACACATCATCAACGCAGTCATCTTGATCGCATTGATCTCAGTGGCCAACTCCTCCTTATACGCCGGCCCTAGATTACTGAGCTCCTTGGCTCAACAGGGCTACGCCCCAAGGTTCTTGAGTTACGTCGACAGAAGAGGCAGACCTTTGACCGCTTTGCTACTTTCCGCTTTGGTCGGTGTCATCGGTTTCGCAGCTACCTCCCCAAGAGAAGAAGAAGTCTTTACGTGGCTCGCTGCCATCTCAGGTTTAAGTGAACTGTTCACATGGACCTCCATTATGTTCTCACACATTAGATTCAGAAGAGCAATGAAGTTGCAAAACAAATCGCTAGACACATTGGGATACAAAGCTAACACCGGCCTGTGGGGTTCTTACTTCGGTGTAGGTTTCAATATCCTTGTGTTCGCTGCTCAATTCTGGGTCGCCCTATCTCCACCAAACTCCGGTGGTAAATGTGATGCCAACTCCTTCTTCGCAAGTTACCTAGCCATGCCAATTTGGTTGGTGTTCTATTTCGGCTACATGTGCTGGTACAAGGACTTCACTGTCTTGACTGACTTGAATCAAGTGGACTTGGATAACCACAGAAAAGTTTATGACCCAGAATTCTTGAGACAGGAAGACCTGGAAAACAAAGAAAGATTGAGAAACTCATCGTTCTTGGTGAAAATCTATGAGTTCTGGTGTTAAAACACTTTTTTCTAACGCCCGCTTCTTTTTCACGCTATTCATGTCGTCACAGAATTTCCAGTCATAATATATTTGCATAATATTTTCTTCTGAAGAGCATAGTTTCCATTACGCATTTTTTGTATTGAACTCCATTTAAATTAAAACTAATCAACAATACAAAAAAAATAAAACAATAAAAAAACACAATGGTTTTCTGAAAATGTAATACTTATGCTTTATCAATTATTATTATTAGAGAGTTCGCCGGCAACAATTGTAATAATAATTTTATCCCTCTTTGCCTTTTTATTTTAATACTTCTGTACATTGTTCCCAGCTTTTTCGTTTCATTTTCCCCTGCAATACATAATAACTGCATTTAAGTAATAATATTATCGAATAATTTAATTAATTTGCTAATCTTTTCTACACAGTTTTTGTTTTATTATGTGACTAATTGTGTTCTCGAAGCCATACTACTGCAACAACACACTTTGTCATTTAGCATTGTATAGACCTGCGCCGGGTAAACTTTGAAAAAAAAAATCCACAATATTTGATCCATCCGATGAGCTGCTCATCACGAAGCTCATCGGGCATAATAGCATTACTGTCTAGCTGTATACATTCGATATATTAGCTTCAAGCCGGTAGTATGATACCCTAGTATTTCGTATAATTCAGTTTAATCTGTGGCCAAATATAGTGGCTAAGTGAATCATAACATTAGGTCTACCACACTAAAAGCAAAACAAAACAAAATACTAGATACTAGTTGAGTATGCTTTCGTTTTGTCCCTTATGCAATAACATGCTGCTGGTTGCAACATCAGATAATGGTGTATATAATCTAAGTTGTCGATCTTGTCCCTATGAATTTCCAATAGAAAGTATCGAGATATATGACAGGAAGAAGCTACCAAGAAAAGAAGTCGATGATGTGTTAGGTGGTGGTTGGGATAATGTTGACCAGACGAAAGTACAATGTCCGAATTACGATACGTGTGGTGGTGAAAGTGCATATTTCTTCCAGTTACAAATTAGATCGGCGGATGAGCCAATGACAACATTCTATAAGTGTGTCAACTGTGCTCATAGATGGAAGGAAAACTAAACAGCATATGGTTCTATTCCTCCTCATATTCATAAATTGGCATACCGTATTCATATCCATTTAGTTGACAGCAAAGGAAGCTTTATTTGGACGTATGAATATTCAAAAATGAAAGATTCATTTCGAAGCCGACATCATCCTTACCTAAAAAAATTGTACAATAATATCCACACATTTTATGATCAAGTCATATTTAAACGAACCTTCGTACTATTTAGTATTGACTTAACAAATAAAAGCATCGCCTATAATATATGCTAGGTATATATATTTATATATCCCTCCTCGTCAGTTAATAACATGTATGGTTTATTTTTCAACTGAAACACATTTACAGTAATTACTCTGCTGCTGGTATAGTTAGAATTGTTTACTTCTTTTTGATAATTATGCTTTTGCAAGGACATAGTCAATGATGCAGTCACTTGTAGTACAGAAAATGAATGTAATTCCACTTTAGAGCCAGCAAAAGTAGAAGACTTTTCTGGATTTCGAGTATCCAAAATATGCAACAATCGGCCAATGTCGTCCATGTATAATACCTTATTGTTGAAAATTTGAACAATGGGTTTGGTATTTGAATTATTCTTCTCAAAAGCAAGCTTATCCAGCTTGTCAGCATCAATAACATTAAAACTATCCAGGGAAGGCTGCTCATTTGATCTGACAAACACATGCTTGCAGCTAAGTTTTTCTATATTCCATAAAGTAAAAAATGCGCTATCAACACCTCCACAAACTACCAAGAGAGATTTGTTCTCTTGTTCCATAATCGCTAATTTGTTAATAGGCAGTGATTCTCCAAATGTCCACGCTCTTATCTGCACAAAATATCTTGCATCCCACATTTCAATTATACCTGATACTGTGCCAAAAAACAAGAGGTTATTTTTATCATCTAAAACCATAGATATAGTACAGCCATAATCAGCATTCAGTTCTAGTTTTTCAATAATTTTCATGGTTCTTATGTCAAACAAGTAAACATTGGAGTAATTGGACAGCACAACTATTTGAAATTGGTCATTATTTGGACAGCATTCTATCTGGATGGCGTATTCCGAAGAATTCTCTCCAATTAAGTTTAGTGAACGAATGCATATAAGCTCTTGAAGGTTTTTCGCCTTTCCATTTTTTGATAGAGAGATCCTAAATATTAAAATTTCACTAGATTTTAGGCCCACACAAAAAGAGTCATATCCAGACAGGCCCTTAATACAAGTAATCTCAGCAGAGCATTCATAGTATAGTGGCCTTGTGATAGACTTTTCATTTGCTAGTCTATCTATATCCCACACAGTCAATGCACCTTGGTCTGAACCATAAATCATGAAAGATTTCGTTCCTAAAAGAACTTCTGATTGCAATAGCGTGCCATCAAAAATCTGAGGGTATGATCTTACAAACTTTCCATGTAAATTAATAACATCGGCTTCAACAGTTGTGTTTTCCGAAACAAACCCAAACTCCTTGTATTCTTTCAAGGATGGCAAAATATTTAATAGCTTCAAATATTTTTCTATAATTTTATCTTGACCTTCATAGCTACTCTTGACTATAAAATTCGCTGGCTGGTTCCTGGCGGTTAAGTGTGCATGTCCTTCATTGTGATTGTTTGTTGGCTCTAATTGCACATATATATTCTTCAGGTTTGATAATGTGGTTGGAATTCTTGGAGTTTTGAAAATGAGAGAGCCTTTCATTTCGATAACCTTAGAATGATTATCAGTAAATGTATTAGATTCAGATTCTTTAATGCTATTAGTGTTTGTTACATCGAGATCATTAAATGTGAGAGTTTCGGGATGTAAAAATTCTATGTCAAAAAACACTGTATTCGGCATGACATTTTCAATTGAGAAATTACTAGGTGTCAGACTCAGCTTTGATACAATACTGGTTGCTGTTTCTGGTTTCTTTGATGATGATCTGCTGCTGCGTACAACGTATTCTCTTAAGGCTACAATCTTCCACAATTCATTGTCAGTTAATCCTGAGTTTTTAAATTTATCTATCCAAAACTTATCTTCAAGTGTTAGGGGAATGTTTTCGTTTTCATTTGTATGTAAGTGAATATTAGATTCCACTTTCATTGTTTTTAAACCATAATTCTCCTTCACATATCTCTTGTCGACAAAATTTATCGTCGAGTTGCCGAATGCATCTACATAGTTTGTAGTAACTCTTTGCCAAAAGAATGTTTTCTTGGATCTATTATTCCAGCTTCTTAATAGGTTGTAAGTATTTCGAGAAACTGGCAATTTTGCGCAGCTTATAAGCATATCACCAGTAAAATCAACATCAAAATCAAAAAAAGGTCTCAATACGGGATATAGCACACAATAAACTTCTGTTTTACTCATTTGGTTAATACATTCAACTAGGGTGGTTAGAACAAAATTTCTTATCCAGCTATTTGGGTGTAGTATCAATGGAGATAAAAATTTTGTAATATCATAAAAATACTTTTTATTAACGAATCTAGTTTTTAGAAGGTCTTTCAAATTTTTTAAAACGCTTACCACTACTAATTCTTCTTCATCAGTTATCGTTTGTATTATTAATGGAAGAATATATTGCTCCATAGTGATCGGACCAAGAAGTATTGCGATTCCTGAAATACACTCTACCAAATACATTCTCAGCGCTGGATCTCTATCATTCAAGTATGTTATTAGATGACTTAGAATAACGTCGTTTGTTTTTTCTCTTCCAAAGTATTTACACAGTGGGAGAATATTTTTCAGAAGTGCGACCTTAACACTGATTTCAGGATCAGTTAGTATTGATACTGTCAAGTCTTCAAATAACTGCTGTAATTTACGCGAGTACTTTCTTATTACTTCGATACTTTCAAAATCCTGAACAATATTTGGAATTGTTGATGACTGCATTGTGTGACAATATTCTTGAAAAAGATTTGCTTTTAATGCTAGATCACTTAAGTTACTGGCTATTGCAACCCTAACTAAACTCTCTTCTTGTCCATTCTGAAGCAAAGCTTGTACACGAGGAAGTAAGTAATCAACAAAAATATTTTCGTTTAGTTGATTTGGATGTTTCACTTCCTTTATGAGTGTAGTTACACAATTCATTGCCATAACTTTAACTCTAGTAGAGTCATCTTCTAGAGCAGCTACAAGATATGGCAATGTCCGGTCTAATTTTGTATCATCTAACACAAACAATGAAAAGGCTAAAATTAATTGTAAAGCTTTGACTTTATTTTCTGGAAACTGGAGATTTCTGAATTCCTTGCACAAGAACACTAAAATTATTAATGAAACTTCATTCTGTATTGACGCAGTAATTTTATCTGTTTCATAATTTTCCAATCTTAAAAGTTTATCTGATACTCTCAAATAATTGTCTTTTGTATTATAGTTCATATCCTCTTGATCTAATACGGGAAGTTTCAGACTTTTACATATTCTCCCAAAGTCGCAATAAATTTTTATCAATATTTCGTCTATACTTCCTAAATGATCTTGTAGCGTGGTGTTGACCTCAATTTGATCAGCACAAGGAACACTGGTGCCTAGGGTTACCAAAGTTTTACAGTAATCATATAAAAAATCATAAAACGTGTCTGGAAAATAGATTGTTCTATATTTCTCTAGTAGTTCGTGTGCTGATAGTCTCTTCTTGGGGTCCACTTGCAACATATCCTGAAGCATATCTTTGAGCACAGGTGAACTTTTCGATATAGTTTGGGGAAGAATGTCATTCAAAGTATAATCACCACTCTTGTATTTGAACAATTGAGACAAATTGAAAAGCGCTGCTCCATCTAGATACAGCTCCGCTATACAGCATCCGAGACTGAATATGTCCATTTCCTTTGTTGCTTGATGTACCCCATCACCTGAAGCCTTAGCGGAATCAAACTTTTCTGGTGCCAGGTAGCAAGCTCTTCTTTTTGAAGTATCAAAATAAAATGAAAACTCGCCAGGGTTATCATCTGGAATGTATGCCGGTTTTATATTAGAGCAAAAATCAGAGAGCACCACCCAATCCCAGCTTGTTAATAACAGATTCTCGGTTTTAATGTCACCATGGATTACATCGAGATCATGTATATCTTTCAATGCCTGTAGCAACTGGAACACAACAAATTTGGTCTCAATCTCAGTGAAATAAGGTCTGGTACTAAGTCTATCATATAAATTTGTCTTCAAATGTTGTCGTACTAGGTACCCACATCTTGTAGATTCAAATATTTTGCTATAGTTCAACACATTGGGTAATGCACTAAGTAATACTGCTTCTCTTTTCAATCTCTGTATGATTTTCTCTAATGAACTGTCTTCTTTGGGCTTTATAAACACCTTAACAACTATTTCACCATTAGGATCCAGGGCCTTACATGTCTTCAGAAAGCGTGAGTTGTTTAATTGGGACACATAATGAGTTTCATCTAATATATCGATGTATGAGAAGATACCAATCGATGGTGCTGTCTGTGCCAGCAAAGACAACTGTCCACCCATCACTTCCAGTTTTTGGCCTACACACTATATGACTTGATGTTTACCTTGTAGTGATAGAACTTCTACTTATAGGAAACAATGCCATGCTTTGTGCTTCTTATTCAGTTTTAAAGGGTTATTGTGTGAAATTTTGTTGACGTTTGTTGTTATAGCGGGAAAATACAGTAAGATGGGCATCGCATTAAACAACGATGGGTAGATGTAATGCCATAGAATGTTTAAGTAATGGTTCTATTTAATAATATACAATAAGACTTGTTGTTGATGAATAAATATATACTGCATGGGTTTGTGCATAATAGTTGAAGGTGTAAACCAAACAACTCATATCATGGGAATGGCAATAACCTTCTTATATTCTGAAATATTCATGATCTAATTGCTCAATTGGAGTTGTTTCATGAAAGCCAGATTGTTTTGTCAGGATCTCTAGATTTCTGGCAGAGATCTTCTCCACTTCTTCGTTATATAGACCACAGAATTCCAGAGCCTCGCTTGGTGGAATTGTCTTTCTCCCATCTTTCAAGACATACTTAGTTAAGGACAAAGAGCATAGGTTCTTACCATTGTTTGTGGTGAACTTACTCATGACATATATCCACTTATTATCCCAGCATAGGATGGATGACTTCACTGCATACTTTTGGAATGGTTTGATCTCTTTCAAGAAATTGGTAAAAACATTAGCGACAGGGACGTAAGGCCATTTCTTAGCGTTAATAAACAATTTTTGGAAGATCTTAGTCATCAAATCACCTCTAGATATGTCTAATTCCTCGAAGTAAGTGCTGTTACTTTTGTGGAAATAAAAATCACACTCAAAAGGGGACGCATAAGTATCTAATTCAGCATAGGCAAAGCATCCATACTTGTTAGACTGAAGTTTCTTGATAATTGCAGTATCTTTACCAAAGAAGTATGGGCTAATGATGTTCCCAAAAGTGTAGTAATAGAACCTGAAGAAATAAGCACCTGGAAGTGACTTAAAGGAAGAAACGAGGTATATTATGAACAATATAGCCAAAATACCCATCTTTATTCGCTAATAGTATTTGATCGGCCTAGTAACTGTATATGAGATACTTCACCAAATATAGATGGCATATATTTATACCAATTGAATCACCAACGGATGAGCAATTGGATTAGACAATTGATCTATTTCGGTGTAGTGAGTGGTGGTGTTATACCCGATGCATTATCGCGTCCGCAGTGATGGCAACATGAGTATAGCTATTCTGCACTCACAGTAGCAAATTCAAGAATTAATCGGCATAAATATACTTAGTAAAACACATCTATTTTGGTACTGAACTACTGAAAATGATCGATTAAGCCTGGGACACAAGTTATGAAACTATAGGATCTCACAATAAACTTGCTTTAATACCTTTAGCAAGATTAACTCGTTTTATACGTGTAACAGTTTTAGGATTCCATGTCAGCTTGAACTCTAACAGGAATACTGCTCATCTAGCACAACAATAGCCTTACAATACCCTTGAACAGTAATACATGAACGTTTTCATGGTGTATTGCCAACAAATTTATCAACTGGATGCATAAGCGGGATAGAGATTTCCTGTAATACCTAGCTTTCTAAATCCTAAAAAGAATCAGTGGGCACACGACGACGACAACAACAGCTAGTCCCAATCAAGAAACAGTGGGCGGAACTAATAATCGAATCAGAATATCAATTAACATTTCAGCATGCCACCTAAGGAGGTGAAAGACACTGTTAAGAAATCTGGTCGGGGGAGAAAGAGTAAAGAGGATGCTGCGAGTTTGCAATTTGAACAAGACTGCATAAACGCATTCACTAGGCGTGTACTAAAGGAGAAGGCCGGAAATTACAGGCCTTTAAAGAGGGGTATTGATGGTAAATTCATATATCCACATGCATCTGGCGTTACTACAAATAGAGGCAACAAACTGTTGCAAGGGAGCGAACTGATCTCCAGGAACAGATTGGACACATCACGGCCGTTAGAGGAAGAGAAAGTATTCTACAATGGTTCTGAGCATAGACTTCTCCAAAGTACTCGAAAGAGAATGAAGTTCCCTACGATTCCACAATCTGAATCAGTGCTCCAGACGTTGCCTACAGATGATCCATTGGAAGAGGACTTTGATGAAATAAATAACCTGTCAAAGCTTGTAAATGTACGGGAATTATTGACACCAATATCATCATTAGCTGATATTTGTAAAAGAGATTCTATCAAAAGGACTTTTAATAGGACTATTCTAAAAGATTTGGCACTGAACTGTATTTTGATGATTGAAAAAGAACAAAACTCAGTGACTACTTACTCACAACTACTAGATGTATTTCTAGGTGACTACCCAACGCCAATATACGAAAAAACGCTACGATTACCTAAATATGATCATAGTCTCACGTTGAAAGAAGAAGACTTAGAGGACGGATCACAATTAGAACTTATAAACTCGGATACAAGGAACGCTAACGATAAAGATAAACAGGCCAGGGTTACAATGTTTACTAGAAAAATACCTACACATACATATTATGATCTACTGGAGGAGTCTAAGACACAACAAGATGATAAAACTGATGACGAAATAGCAGAAGAAGATTCTGATCCATTCTTCGCAGTACCGAATTTGGCCCTACCAGAATCCTACCAGAAGTTATTACCAGAAACTGCTTCACCTAGAGTTTTGGAAGAAGTAGAAAATGCAAGGCAGCTAGTTCAGATAGCATTACAGAGAAATCAAGAATTCATAAGGAACCTTCAAAAGATCAGGGGATGTATTGTTAAATGCAATAGAATTAGAGAACGTATTACTTCCTGGAGTCGTGAATACGCAAGTATACCCGAAGAAGGTGTTACAGTGCCGAATGCGTTAAGAGCAGCTAAGCGTGGTATCATAAGTGCCACGACAAATAGATCAATGAGTGTGGATGAAGGTGTACGAGATGGTCAGGGTGATGAAGAGGATGAGGAGTAGGACTAAAAGTATGTTGGTGCGTAGTAAGCAATTTTTTGTATCATTATTCTATACCACGGGTTCATCACATACAAGTATAGTTTAACAGTTGTAGTTACGGATAGAGAGGATTTTAATAAATAGTTTATGATTACCAGAGTATTTGTAGCATTTTATATTTAATTTATTATTATTAAGGAGACTTTGTAGTAGAGCAAATAGGAGGGGCAATCTTGACTAATTCGTGAAATATTTCAATAACTATTCCCATACATTAGAAGTAGTGTCCAATACTTTAGTGAAATTGGAGATATTCTGGGGTTCTTCAGCTTCTTGGAAGAAAGGAGCAACACATGTTTTAACTACATCATCAAATAGTTCATATATCAATCCTTTCAAATCATTACCAGTTTGTTTAAAATCAGGGTAAGCATTGATTTCTAGAATCTTGACATTAAATGAACTGTCTACCAAGAAATCAAATCCAAAGGTCTCGAAAGCATTTCTTAACGGTTGGAAATTCATTCTATCAACGTTTAAGGCCGCTAAGAAGATATCTTTTGCAATCATATGGATCTGCTCGATAATTTTGCTTTTGTCTTCCCTGCTTATATCAGTCAAGTTACCAAATTCCATAACAGCCAAATCTTTATCCGCATCAGACTGCAAACATGTGTTTGTCAAGTGGCAGCCTAATTTATCCAAGTCGGTTGGAGAGTATTCTTCGCTGTCTAAGGCCGAGAAAGGTTTAGGAGCAAATAATGCCAACATTCTGTCGTACACATATACTTCAAGATCACCTTTGCATGTAATATAGCATCTTATGTGAAACTTCCTGTTCCCCATTGAAGGAAGTAAGAGTGGATCAGCCATGTATTCTTGAATGATGAAGTGTCGTAGCTGTGATATTATAATTTTATTGTCATCGACAGTTTCCTCGTCTATTTCCTCATCGGTATCCTCTTCATCAAACGAGTCAAATACATTCTGTAGATCCTCGATTGTCTTGAACACTCTGATACCTTGAGCTTTGTCACTCATACTTGGTTTAACGATCCACCATCTGTCGTTTTTTTCTAATTCCTGGCGCAATTCCCAATTCTCATCTAGTGCATCATCCAAGAATTCCGCGTAATCTAAATCAATGGTGTATGATTCCATATATGCTTTTTTAAGTATTGATCCCGGATGTTTTGAAACATATCTTTGTATTGTATGCGATAAATAGTGCTTTCTGATGATGGCTTTTCTATAGATGTAAGAGTTAACCAAGTAGTTTTGGGAATCCATGACTCTATCCAGGTCAAAATCTTCATAATCGCCATACTGGAAAACTTTTCCTTTTCCTGATGGGGCTGCATCTAATGAGTCTAAGATAGGAATATGCAAATGTCTCGCTATAGATTGTTGTAAGGGTTCATAGATGTAGCTATTCCTGGGGATGGTCAGCACAGCCACGGATTCGTCATTTGATCTAGTTGTTGAAGATCCCAGGTCGAGTTTACCGACCAGGTCAGGGACCGTATGGAAAGCCGCTCTGAGTGGTGTAACACATATACGCCTCTCCTCGATGATGTCCATGTCGTACTTGACATCTGGGTCACAATGCTTTGAGGGTCTATGGCCTTTGAAATCCGGCATCCACTCAAAAGAGATCATCTTGGACTCGTTACCGTCCTCGATGTCGTTGTTCACAGGTCTGTTGATCTTTGGCCCGTTATAGATCGTAGTCCATCTATTCTCCCAGATAGGTGCGTAGTATGCCTCGGTTTCAGGCCCGATGCTATCGATCAGTGGGACGTTAACACTGTACAGGTCAGCCTGTGTGCTCCAGTTGCCAACCAAGTGCTCGATCACATCGACACTTCTGGCGGAGGCCCTTTCCATCAGTTCATTGGGGACATCCTTGCGGCCATCGAAGAAAGCCCAGGACAGCGCAATGGCCCTGGTGTCATCGCATATGACTGCCTCCATAGCGGCGCCTACGGTACCACTCGAGGTGATGTACGCTGCGGAGGTGTTCCTGCCGACATTAGGGCCCGAGATGACCAGGTCGTACTTGTCCTCGAAGTGGTGCAGGCCGATATTGACGCAGGACGCTGGGGTGCCGTCGAGCAGAATCCACTCAATGGCATCCGCTGGTATGTCCTCGTTGACCTTCTGCTCCGGGAACAGCTCAATGGAGTCCCGCAGCTGTGGCTCGATGTAAGGCCCCCAGTATGAGTCGTCCGTGGAGTCCCGCTTGGAGTACAGGAACTGCAAGGACAGGTGCTTACCGGCTATGTGCGCCTTCCCTATCCACGACTTCTGTACATGTGGCACACAGACTGTGATCTGCCAGTCTGGTCTGTTCTGCAGTATGTACTGCACAAATGGTCTGATGTATGGCGAGTACTGCGTATTCAGCGGGCCGTCATCGTTGGTAATCAGCACCTTCATCGTTGCGGGTATGTATGTATGTAGCAGTTACACATGCGTATATACAGTTTATAAAGGTTGTTGTCAGCAAAGCGTGAGGCACATCCTCTAGTGCCTCAGTCCCTTAGTATCAATCTCTCAATCTCCCATTCCCCCCCCTCCAACCATCGCCCTCATCGCTTCCTGGACAAAAAAATGATCAAGGAAAGATTTTTTAAAAAGTTTTCTTGCAATCTACTAGTTATATACCAAGAGCAAGAGCAAGAGCAAGCCAAAGAGAAATGTCTATGTGGTTGGACCCGCTTGCGGGACAAGAAGTGTCAGCGGAGCGCATGAAGCTGGCGGAAGTGCAGTTCGAGGCGATGCAGACGACCTTCAACAACATCATGGAGACGTGCAGGAAGAAGTGCATACCGCGGGATGAAGGGTTCAGCGAGTCGGACCTCACCAAGGGCGAGATGACATGCGTAGACAGGTGTGTCGCCAAGATGCACTACAGCAACCGTGTGATCGGCGCGTACGTACAGACCCAGCGCTTCTCGCCAGAGAGACAACTGCCGCACTACGAGAAGTTCTACCCCAAATAGCATCACCTCTCCCCCTCCCCCTCTTAATCGGATCGACACACTGAACTTTGCGCAGAACGTGGAGTTTCCAGCATACAGGGCGGCTATTCATGGTGGAGGGACAGTTGGTTTCACTGCATTGGACTCGCTACCGCCCTCGCTACCGCCCTATCCCCTCCAAGAGGAAGAACGTCCCATTTCCATTCCCACCCCTTCCTCTGCTTCATCCCCTTCCCTTC